>OLOR01002021.1_pt1 | contig 16833 bp, 7 predicted proteins | sample 1672521 | NCBI WGS metagenome assembly OLOR01 (sample SAMEA3136695, study PRJEB25190) | human gut metagenome | biome: human gut; feature: human-associated habitat; material: faeces | place: Austria | collected 2013
AAATCTGTTTTCTTAGTGTAGTAAATGTTTATTACATTCTCACCTGTTCCAATTGCTATTGAGTTTTTATCTACTGAATCATAATTATATCCATCTATTGCTATTACTTCATTATTTGATGTAACTACTGTTCCAAATGTCATTCCTGTTTTGTTCTTTTGTTCATGTAATACTTTATTTGTAGATTTCTCTAAGTAATTTACTTTATAACTTAAATCTGATTTCTTTGTATAATAAATATTTATAACGTTTTCACCTGTTGTTATTTTTAATGTATCTTTATCTACTGAATCATAGTTATATCCATCAATTGCTATTATTTCATCACTTGATGTAACTTCTGAATCAAATGTCATTCCACCTTGCACTTTTTGATCATGTAATACTTTATTTGTACCTTTTTCTAGATAATTTACTTTGTAGCTTAAGTCTGTTCTCTTCGTATAATAAATATTAATTACATTATCTTTTGTTCCAATTGTTAATATTTCTTTATCATAACTATCAAATTTATATCCGTCTATATCAATCTTCTCATCGCTTGATTTTACTGTGCTTCCATACACTAATGCTCCACCTTGTTTTGCATCATGTAATACATTATCTGTTCCTTTTTCTAAGTAATTTACTTTGTAACTTAAGTCATTTCTCTTTGTATAGTAGATATTAATTACGTTTTCTCCTGTTCCAATTATTAGCTTGTCTTTATCTGCTGAGTCGTAGTTATATCCATCTATATCTATTATTTCATCTACTGTTGTGATTTCATTTTCAAATACTTGCTCTCCTATTGTTTTTGCTGGGTGTAATACTTCATCCGTGTCTTTCTCTAAGTAATTTACTGTATAACTTAATCCTGTTACTTTTGCATAGTAAATATTTATAACATTTCCTGTTACTGCTATGCTTAAGCTATTTTTATCTGCTGAGTCATATCCATATCCATTAATATCTATTACTTCATCTGTTGTATATATTACCGTTCCCCATTCTTGTTCTGCTCCAGCTTTTGCTTCATGAAGTATTTTGTTTGTTCCTTTTTCTAAGTAGTTTACTGTGTATGGATATTTCTTTAATCTGTAGTAATATGTTACAACTATTTGTTCTTCTGTCATTGTTCCTGCTTTATTTGTTGGCTCAGTAACCAATTCATAATATTCTGGTAAATCATCTGCTATCGTTGTTGTATATTCATCATCAACCTTCCCATTTATAGTTACATCTTCAGAAACTTTTACTGTCGTTCCTTCTTTATAATGATGTACTAATACTGATGTATCCTTTAATCTATAATAGTAAGTTACAACTATTTGATCTATAGTCATTTTGCCTTTTGCATTTGCAGGAGTTGCAACTAATTCATACTTACTATCCACATTTGCTGAACTTGTTGTGTATGAATCTCCTACTCTTCCTTTTACTGTAACATCATCTGCTAACTTTGTTGTAGTTCCTTCAATATAGTGATGTACTAAAACTGATGTATCTTTTAATTTATAATAATAAGTTACTTCAACATTTCCATCTATGTATTCACCACTGCTGTTCTCTGGTATTCCAACTAATTCATATGCTTCATTAATGTCGCCTCTTTCTTTAGTTGCATAACTATCTCCAACATGTCCACTTCTGCTTTCATCATCAGCTGTATTTCCATCTGCTAATGGTACATGATTTGTTGTTCCTTCTACATAATGATGAACTGTTAATGTTCCAATAATTTTTTCATATTCAACAATAATGTGTTTATTTGATGTTATATTATTAAATTTATTTAAATCATACGTCTTATTTTTTCCAGTAATATTAACACTTTCCTCAGTTACATTTCCATTATCATCAATTGATTGAATTGTTATTGATTTAACTTGATATCCTTCATCTGCTGTCATTGTTATATCTTTTGAACTATTTTGATTAATTATAACTGTTTCATAAGGAGACATTCCTTCTCCAGAAATGCTTCCACCTTTAACCTTAGAAATATTTCCACCCATATCTGTTTCATCATGTTCCTTAACTTCTGTAGTTATTTTGTATTCCTTTAATTTATAATAATAACTTACCTCTGTGTTTGTTTGAATTTTTCCGCTAGTTCCAGCACTTTCAGGTGATACCCTAGTTGCTGAGGAAACTAATGTATATCTCTTAAGTAATTCACTACTTGGTGAGGTTGTATATTCTGAATCTTTATATAAACTTGAAACCTCATCTACTTCTAATTTATCTTCTGTACCTTCTAAATAATGATGTACTGTCAAGCTCAATGGTATTTCTTGATAGTAATAAGTTATTACTGTTTGTGTTTGGGCATAATTTCCTTTTGCATTTGATGGTACAACATATTTACCATTTGTATCTTTTTCTAATTCATATCTTTCTATACCTATCTTTGGTGCAGTTTCATATGCACTTCCAATTTTACCTGTAATATACTCATCATCAGCTACTTTATTTGTTGTATAATTTCCATCTCTATCTTTAATATAATGATGTACTACAACACTTGATACATTTTTTTCAAATAAAACTTTTATATGTTTATCTTCTTGAACTTTGCCAAATACTGGTATTGTAACAACTCCATTTGCATCAGGTTTAAATTCAACTTTCTCACCATTTATTTCAACACTATATACTGAATAATCAGCTAATGGAGTAATTACTATTGGTGTTGTACTGTCGTAATCATATTTAACTTTTTCAACAAAATTAATATTGTTTTCAGAAGGTGTTCCTGTAATTGAGCCCCCTCCTCTTCGGCCATCTGAATTTTCTTCTATTTCAGTAGTTACTTTAAATTCTTTTAAATTGTTTTCAACATTAATTTCTTGAACTTCTGGAATTTCCGCTGAAGTGACAACATTTGCTAAATCAACTATATATCCATCTGTATATCCTTGTGCCCTTAATAAATCTGTTTTATCTCCACAAGACAATGATGTACTACTAAATCCACCTACTGCAATAAAGCTTTTATCCTTTAATTGTGCAATACCATAATTTTCATCATAAGAAGTACCTGCAATTGTTTTAAACCACTCTACTTCATTTTGATCATTAATTTTTAAAACTATTCCATCATTTTGACCTTTTACACTTGTAATATCATTAGTTCCATCACCGTCTATGTCAAAATTAGTTGAATAAAACCATCCTCCAAGTAATATTCCTCCATCATCTGCTGGAACTGCTGTTGTTAATGTATCATCATTATTTGTTCCTCCAAATACTTTGCTTGCAACATAATCTCCTGTTGCAGAATTAAATTTTAACATAATTGAGCTTGCATAACTCGTTGTAGGTGCATTAATTGTTTCTGAACCTATTGTTAAATTACTTGCAAAACCGCCAACAGCAACAATATTATCTTCACTATCAGTTATAACTTTAGCAATATCTTCATCATTTGAACCTCCTATTTTTTGGTTCCATTGATATGTTCCATCTGTAGAAAATGCAACTATTGCTGAATCTTGATTTCCTGCATTTGTAATTGAGTTTCCATCTACTGTAATAGTCCCTAAATAATTTATAGAAACTGCTATTCCCTGTGAAGTTTCAGTTACAGAAGTTACATCAATATCTCTGGTTCCTTCAATTACTTTATGCCATTTATAATTACCGTTTGCATCATAGCAAATAATATATCCGTTATTTCCTGTTCCGCTTCTTTTTATTGGAATATTATTAATACTTAATTTGAGACTAGCAAATCTTCCTATAGTAACAATATCTCCGTTTGATAAAACTTTTGCATCTCTCATTTCGTCTTCATAGCTTCCACCAATTGTATTCTTCCAAACTTTATTTCCTGAACTATCAAGTTTCATTACAATTGCATCTGCTTTGTTAACACCATAGTCATAACCACTTACAACATATCCTCCATCAGATGCAATATCAACACTATTAAACTTTTCAGTTTGACTTGTTCCAAATGTTTTAAACCATTCTACATTTCCATCAGTATCATATTTAGTAATTAATTGATCAAAACTACCTACTGATGTTGCATCAACATTTCCATCACCATCAACATCTAAGCTTCCTGAAAAGCTTCCAGCAACAACATATCCTCCATCTTCTGTACTCTTAACATCATAAATATGTTGTATTCCAGAACCAGTAACACCTTTAGCATATTTTACTGTAAATTCTGTTTCTTCTGGTCTATTTGAACCAATACCAATATAATATGTTCTATCTTCCTCATTTTCTGGTAAATCATATCCTTCTGGAGCTTCAACTTCTATTGCTTTGTATAAACCTTCTGGTAGGTTTGCTGTTATCTCACCATTTTCGTCTGTTGTAAGTCCATAATAGCCACTTCCAGCAATTTTAGCATTTCTAACAAATCCTGCATCTAATCCTTGATTAGCAGAACCATCTTTTCTATATGTAAATGTAATTGTATATGTTCCAGCAGTTAAATTAATTTGTTGAGTAGTAAATTTTAAATTATCATATGTATCTGAACTACTGTATCCGCCAATTTTTGTAGATGTTCCACCAGTTGTTGTATTAGTTGAAGTATTCTTAATTTCATAATATAAATAATCATAACTTGCACTTTCTGAAGAAACAGCCCAGTCGAAAGTTAATGTACTATCTTCTGTTAATGTAAACTCGTCTGATACTAATTTACTTACTGCATTATTTACTCCTTTTCCTCCACTTTCCCAAGTTCCATCTGTTCTTGTTGTCCATGGATTAGTTTCTGTTGTTGTAAATGTTAAATTCATTGGAGCCTTACCAAATAGTTTTCCAATTGGTTTACTATTCACATCATAAACTGTATTTCCATTCAAATCAGTAATTTTAAATATTGCTCCAGGTAATACTTGATTATTATCACCTTTTTTAGTTAATTTAAAAATCTCTTTATTTTCAAATGTAAAAGTAATACTATCTGTACCAGCTTCTTTATTTTTTAAGACATCTTCTCCTTCTAAAACTGTTATAACCATTTTTCCATCTTGCTTTTCAGCCTTAAATTTAACTTCTGTGGAATCAGTAATGTATCCCTCTGTAGCACTAACCTCATTTAAAACATATTCACCAGTAATATATTTTCCATCAACATATTGATATAAATTAGGAATTGTAACAGTTCCATTTTCATCAGTTGTATAATAATTTTCTTCATTAGTATCTAATGATTTTAATTTGAATTGTGTACTTGCAAGAGGATTACCGTCTTTATCTTGTTTTTTCAAATTTAAACTGTATGTTGGAATACTTTCATTTGTTATATTTACATTAATTGTAGCTTTATCAACACCTTTTTCTTCGGAAATTGTTGCATTTTTAAAATTATCATCATCACTAGTTATAACAAGTTGACCACTAGAATTTCTTGAAATAGTAAATGTACTTATATTTTGATTTACATAGTATCCATCTGCTCTTGTTTCTTGCAATTTATATTCCGTATCTGGTATTAAATTAATCATTGAAACTTCGCCATTACTATTAGTTGTAAAAATTCTTCCATTATCACCATATATTCCACCAGTAAGTCTAAATTTAATTCCTTTTAATTTTTCTCCTGCAACACTTGATTTAACAATTTTAACATCGTATTTTGCTATATCTTCTACTTCAAGATTTAAAGTATAAATTCCTTCTTCATTTGTTATATTAGCATTATTTCTCAAAGTTCCTGAAATAATATTTACTTGAGGATTTCCTTGATCATCTATTGTAACTTTAAATTTTATTTCATCATTATTTAAAATATAATTTGAAGGTGTTTGAATTTCCTTTAAAGTATACTCCTTGTCAATAAATAATCCTGCAATATTTATATTTCCATTAGTATCTGTAATTCCAGTTCTAGTCATACTTCCATCAGTTATTTTATATGTAGCTTCTTGAACTTTTGTATTTGTTCCTTGTTTATATTTTGTAAGATTAATACTATATTTTTTAGCAATCATTATTCCTAAACGATTTACTTCTGTTTTACTCTTTAATTTTCCATCCTCTGTATCCAAACAAAATTCAACCATATGAGTACTATATGTAATATCATTATATTTAACATTAGCAGGTATTTGAATACCATAATTAAAAACAATTGATTCTTTTACTGGAATAACATAGCCACTCAAATCAATTAAATATGTTTTTATACTAGACCAATCTGTTATTTCATCAGCCAATTTCCATTCATTGTTTGTATCATTTACATCATTTGTTACAGTTTCTTTTTCAGAATAATATACTTTAGCAATATCTTTAACTTTATCAGGTAAAGTTATTCCACCAGCTTTCATTGTAACAGAATATGTTGAACCAAGGTCTTTTCCATTAATTTGATATGTATTTCCTTTAAAAGGAATCTTACCAATTAATTTAACTTCACTAATAGTTCCAGAATAATTATTTGTAATAGTTTGATTTATTTGTGCATCTCTTGAATTATTTGATTTATCTAATATAGCAATTTGAGGAGATACAACTTCTGTACCTTCATCATCAAAATTACTTAAAGTTTGAGATGTAAGTAATGATGAAGGAGCAACAATTTGCAATGAACTTGTTTTGTACAATACATTTTCATCAACATTTCCATTACCATTTATATCTAATGTGTCAGGTGTTCTAGAAGTAATTCTATAATTATGACAATTTTCATTAATTGCATATAATTTAATATTTCTAGTTACTGTAGGTATTCGTGGATCAGCTGTTATATCAGCATCTATTGTAATTTTATACTCAGCTTCTTGTGCATTATTAGTATAAATTTTTATAAATCTCTTTCCGTTTTCTTCATACGTTTCATAAGATGAAACTTCAACATTTGAATTATTAATTGTTACTGATTTTAAATTAACATCTAAAATCTCTTCAGGTAATTCAATAACAAATTTACCATTCATCCATTTCTCTTCATTATAATAAGAAGTTTCTGTAGCAATATTCATTGTTACACTTCTAGTTTCTTGATTTGAAATAATAATTGGAGAAGTATTGAAATTTAAAGCTGAAATAGGTTCTTCATAATATGCATAATCATAATCTGTTTCTACTTGTTTTGTAGTATCATCTATAAAGAATCCACCATCCAAATAAGTATAAACATAATTTAAGTTTTTAAATTGTTCATACGTAAAATCACTTGTTAAACTTTCATCATCAATCTCCTTTATTTGATAAACATATAAATAAGAATTCAAATTAGCTTTACTCGTCTCAACTCTTATAGATTTTACTGTTTTCTCAAATCTATATGGTGTTGAAGATTGATATTCATTCCAATTGTCCTTCGTAGCTGTTAATAATAATTCATTTGTATTATTATCATATATCTTAATCCAGCCATCTTCATTTAAAAATCCATCTATATTTGAAAAATACACTCCCGTAGTTTTTATGTATTTATTCATATCTATATATGTATTACTTGAATTCAAAAATCTATCATTTTGAGTTTCTTTCATATACACACCATTTTGATTTTTCTCAATATTACCAGTATATGCCCTCCAAGTGACGGTATACTCATCTTTTTGGTTTTCTTCTTGTCCTACATTATTATATATATTCAAAGGTAATTTCTTTGAAATAATATATCTAGAACTATAAGTATCTGAATTCCATACATATTTTCCAATATCAACATTAAAACCAGCTTCATTTCCACGTGGTTCTGACCAAGTATTTGTAATATCTCTACTAGCAGATGAAATATAAGGATTTTCTTCACTAAATTCACTACTACTATTATTATATCCATAGTAATATCCCTTTGTTTTAAAAGTTGCACTTATACTATTAGATTCTACATTTTCATATGCTTCTAAAGGGTATTTTACCTGAATCGAATAACTATTATATCTAGAAACACTTTGAGTAATATTTCCATTATTATCAACAACAGCATCTCTTGTTATTGTTAATACTTTTGTATTTTCATCATAATTACTTGTACAGTTTTGTGAAGTAACTAAAACGCTAGTTGGAGAATATCCATTCAAATCAGGAATTGTAATTTCAGTCATTTGTCTCTTTATCAACAATTCTCTAGCAGTTTCTTCATACTCAATATTAAAATCAAGAGTAATATCCTCAGTACCAATAGCATTAGCAATATCATGATTTGTTGAATATGTATACACTCTTGTTGAAGTTTTGCCATACCAATCTGTTTTCAAATTAATTACCTTATTAATATTTTCTGTTCTTGTTCCATCAGTTGATATCCATGTTCCTGTAAGAATAATCTGATTGTTTGTTACACTGTAATTATTTATGTTGTTTCCAATGTCAGCACTTATAGTACCAAAAAACAGCTTTTGCGTTCCATAATTAATTGTATTTAATTCTAATTCAGTAACATCATTACCAATATAATCATTTTTCAAAACTTCATCTTTTATCAATGTTGTTGAAAGATCGAAGTTCTTTCCATTGATTTTTATTTTTCCATTTTCAAGTTTTCCATCAGTAAGGACATTAATATCAAAATACAATGTAGCTTTTTTATCAATGTAATTACACGTACCATCATACTTTTCCGCATATCCATCACCATCTAAATCTTTAATAAAAAAGCTATTAAATTTGACATACTCACAATTATCAATGTTTGCACTATCATCATTAACTTCATTATATGTCATTGACCTTCGCGTTTCATTATCCTTAACTGCAACCATTTTTAAATTGTTTGTTTTAGTTAAATAAAAACAAATTACACTCAGTACAATAGTCAATGCTATTATACATATACTAATTAAACTTTTTTTCCTTAGCTTCATATTATCCAAACCCTTATTTTATAAACTTTATTATAATAATTACATCTTTTTTTATTAAAGTAAATGATATTAAAATCTTTATATTCTTTAAATATTAACCTTGCGTAATACTTTCTGACTTTTTTATATTTTGATATCTTTTGCTTTATTTTTTTATTACAAAATAGTACTTTTCCTTACGGAATCAAATAAAAACAAAAAAAAATAGTACCTATAAGTACTATCCCATTATTACTCTCTCTATATTTTTAATTACTACATATCCTTTTGATTTTATTTCTCCACGTAACATAACATTTTCAAAATCACTTCTTAAAATCCTATCAGCAGTATCATCATAAGCCCAACACTCAATTACATTTTTATCAACTGTTTTTAACCATAATTTAATTAATGATTTATGAACTAACACATCTCCATATATAAATCTAAATTCCCCTAGTTTAATAATTTTTCCTAGTAAATAAACTTCATTCATTATTTCCCACACAATAAAATAATTTTTCTGTCAAGTTTTTCACATTAGCTATTTTTATATATCCTATGTGACCTGTTATGTATCTATACGCTTCTTTAGATGAGAGTTCTTCATCTTTTATATATTTTTTTACTTTTTTTAGTTTTAATTTCAAATTTCTTTTTCCCCTATCACGAATTTTCAATCTATTTGTATTTATTTTATATCCACAAAAATTCACCCCATTTTTGCTTTTTATAATTTGAGTTTTAGAATTTAATTGTAATTTTAAATTTTCATTTAGAAAATTCCTTATTTTGTTTAAAATTTCAACAGCTTCTTTTTTAGTCTTAACTAAAACCAATGAATCATCCATATATCTAAAATAATACTTACATTTCAATTTGTGTTTAATATATTGATCAACCTCATTCAAATATATATTTGCAAATGTCTGACTTGTATAATTTCCAATTGGTAATCCTTTCTCTCCTTCGCTTGAATAAATTATTTTATATACTAAATTCATTAATCTTTCATCTTTTATTTTTCGTTTTAAAATTTCAACTAAAATCTTTCTATCCACATTTTGAAAATATTTTGCTACATCCATCTTCAAAATATAATATTCTCCCCATATTCTATCACAGTGCTTCATCGTTTTTTGAACGTCTAAAACAGCACAATGCATTCCTTTATTTTTAATACATGCATATGACGTATTTATAAAACTTTTTATAAAATATTCTTTTAAAAAGTTATCGACTAACCATCTATGGACAATTCTGTCAATATATCTAGATACTTGTATTCTCCTCCTTTTAGGAACTTTTACATAAAAAATTCTATATCCACCATGTTCATATGTACCATTTTTTAATTGTTCATATAACCATTGTAAATATTCTTCTTTTTTTAAATTAAATAAAACCACATCTTTCTTAGTCGTTTTTCCTTTTTGACTTAACTTATGCGCCCACTCCAATTTTTCATAAGTTAAGTTTTTTTCAAATTGATTTCTTATTGTTTTGGGCATAATATTTTACCAATCCTCCCACTATTTTTCTTATTTCATATATTAAATCAATTGAAACTTTAAATTTTTTTTCATCTATCCACCTATTATTTTTCATTATTCGCAAATAAATTCTTTGTGTATTTAATTCAGCATCAATTAAATTAATGTAATATAATCTTTCTTTTTTTTCAATTTTACTAATATATAAAATATCTCTTAACATTTTATACATTGAATTTTTATATTCTGTACCAATACTAAATTTCTCTGTTCGCGGTAGTTTTAAGATTACATCTAACATATACTGAATATATCTTTCAGATTTTGGTATTAGCGTAAGTTCACTTTCTTTTTTATTTTCCAATCTTTCTTATCCTTTCCAATATGTCTTTTTCCGTTTCTGGAAAATTTAAACATTCTTTACAATCTAAACATGTTCTAAATTCATTAACATCTTTGCCATCGTTTTTATATAATTCTTCTATTTTACTTTCCTCATTTTTTACATAAATTATAAAAGATAAATCATTTTCATTTAATAAACGTATGTATTTTTCAACATTTCTCACAGGAAAACCGACTTTACAAATTCGGTCTTTCATACAAGTTGTTTTTAGTCCTAACACATCATGCAACACTACCGCATCCTTTCCAATTGCAATAAAAAATATACCACTTTTTATTAATATAATTTTTCCTTCATTTTTTTCTTGCAATTTTTCAATCTCTTCTGATAATTTCATTTTTTCACTCCTTTTTCTACTATTTCTTTTAAAACGCATACAAAAAGCAACAAGCTCATTTATAATTAGCTGTTGCATTTATAAAATTATTACTCAATTTTTTTCTTCACCACTTACTTTTAAAATGTTAGATTACGTATATTCAACTAAGTTTACTAATACATAATCTAAATGATACATTTTTACCTAAATTAGGAAGGAATAATTCTCTTTAATATCTAATATGCTACTGTATATATTCCTTAAAATATATAATCTGAACTAATATTAGAGTAAGCGCGGAACCCAATGTTGTTGTTACTATTGTTCGGATTGTTGTTGTTACGGTTAGATGCTGGATTATTAGAACCATTGTTGTTGTAATTGCCACCACGATATCTGCGGTTGTTAGAGCCGTTGCCCTCTGAATTATCCCTAATTTATTTTAATTAATAAGATTCCTCTTATTGATTAAAATCATATTTAAAATTATTTATGACATCATTAATAATTTATACGCACCGTTTAAAGTTTATATATAATAAATATAAATGTCAATACTTTTTATGGGATTTTGGAAAAAAAAGTATGTAAGAAAATAGCCTTTTCTTTTTCTATTTTCCTACATACTTTTTTTCTTTTCCCTGTCAATGGTGTCATGATAAATTTAACCGCTATGCTCCAAAATTTATCATGACACCATTGACACTTTTGCAATATTTTCTCTGCATTAATTTAATATTTTTCTATGTTCTACCCTAAAACTACCACGACCTCTTTACAGTGTATCGCCATCAGTGCTCAGTGCTACTTTATATAAAAGTAAGCGCGGAACCCAATGCTGTCGTTACTATTGTCCGGATCGTAGTAGACACGGTAAGACGCTGGATACTTAGAACCATTGTTGCTGTAATAGCCACCACGACATCCGCGGCTGAAAGAGCCGTTGCCCTCTAGTGTCCAATCCCATACATTTCCTGCCATGTCATATATATTATTTGCTTTACTATACTCTGTACTTCCTGATGGTATTCTTGTTCCACTACTTGCATTCTTTGTTGAGGTACTTCCACTTATATTTGTTTTATATTCAAATGTACTATTATTATAATTTCCCCAACTTGTTGAATCCTTCATCTCTGCATATGTTTTTGCTCCACTATCTACTAACCACTGCAATGTTTCATCCCACAAGCATCCCCATATCATACTTGTACTTACATTTACATCTGTACTCATTCTTTTTATTTTTTTATATTCTGTATACCAATTTTGACTGCTTATACTTGTATTCATTCTTTGCACTACTGGCTCATCTGCTGACAAATTTCCTGTTTCATATCTTCCTATATAAAACCCTCCATATTTTTCTATTGATTTTATCGTTTCTTCAAACTCATCTTGCAGTTCATCTAAAAATAATTCCTTTGTCATTCCCTGCATTCCATATCTTGAAAAATATTTCTTATTATCATAATTAGATAACACACCAGGTTCATAATTACTATTTGTATATGTACTTCTTCCTGTATCACTAAAACTATACAATTTACTCTTTTTCTTTCCATTTGCATCTGTTTCATATATCCTGCTTACATCTGGCACTGGCACCCACACCCATTGGTTTCTTGTACATGATTCATCCCATGCATTATCATTTGTTACAGCTGTCGTTCCTTCATATATTACAAACCCTGTATTTACTGTATGTTCTCCATCTGCACCTGATGCTACATATCCCTTTGGCACTGGCACTGCAACATTTGCCGTATCATACACTATATCTACATTTTCTAAATCCCATTTACTTGTATCAACTGCTTGTACTGATGTTGAATCACTTTGAGTACTTACGTTGCTATTGTTTTCGCTATCATCTTTTGCATTATCCTCATTTTGAGCTACTTCTTCATTTGATTGACTTTCATCAGATTTGTTATTTCCTTGTTCTGCACTTGCTTGTGGCAAATTTTCTTTTGAAATAGCTCTTTTGCTTCTTAAATTTAGCGAAATAATTAACACTGATACTAAACAAATAATAATCAATATTATAATCACTGCTATAATCAATTTTTTATTTTTCTTCATTCGTATTCTCTTTTCACATAAAATAACCTTTCAATATAATTTTATATATAAAAATATATTTTGTAAAGGTAAAAAAAAAACATTTTTCATTAATCCAAACGTAGAAGAACATTATATTTATTTTCTTGTTCCTTGCTAAAAAATTTTCCCACCACTAAACTTCGTCTAGCAGGCTAATGAAAAACTTTCAAACTGCACGTCACTTGGAAATAGAATATAATGTCCTTTCGTTTGTAATTACATATTTATCACTAATCTTCCGATTTTATTTCTAATATATTTTTCAAGTTTCTCCATAAAGACACTTGGTTCAATTTCTTTTTTTGCAACCATGTCTAAACCTTTTTCCCAGCTTGCTGTTAGGTCCGGGTTTAGCATATCTGGCATTGATGCGAATACTACGTCGTAGATTGCTTCTCCTTTTTCTGTTGGTGTTATTATTTGTGTTTTGGGATTTATTGCTATGTAGTTTATTCTTTCTAGTTTTTTCATTATTTCTGCTCTTGTTGCGCTTGTACCTATTCCAGCTCCTTTTATTTGTTCTCTTAGTGCTTCGTCTTCAATTAGTTTTCCTGCGTTCTCCATTGCAAGTATCATTGATCCTGAGTTGTATCTGCTTGGTGGTGAGGTTTCTGCTTCTTTCGTTTCTAATAAGTGAATTGGTATTTTTTCTCCTTTTTTCAAGGCTTTTAGTACGTCCATGTTGCTTTCTTTTTCTTCTGCTTCGCCTTTTAGTACGTCTAAGTATCCTCTGTTTACACATACCTTTTCATTTGCATAGAATTCCTCATTTTCAATTTTTATTGTTACATTTATTTTGTTGTATTCTGCTGGTGGATAGAAAATGCTTAAAAATCTTTTTACAATTAATATGTACACGTTCTTTTTTAAGTCTGATAATGCATCATAATTTTCAAATCCTAAATTTTGCATTTTTTCAATTTGTTCTGTTATATTATCTAAGCTTGCACGTAGTTTTTCTTTTGTTTCTTGAATGTTAGATAATCTCTCGTTTTCACGAACTAATTGCGTATTGTATATATCTTGATCATTTATAACTTCTTCAATTCTTTTTTTGTAATCATTTATATTGTGTATAAATAATCCTATTTCAATTGATTTTAATTCATCTCTTAATTTCAAAAATTGTTTAGCTTTTTCTGCTTGAATACGTGTTGGTTCTATGCTTGTCTCGATTTCTGAAATAATGTCATTTATTCTAAGTAAATTTAATTTTGCTTGTTCTAATTTCTTTTCAGATTCTGCTTTTCTTACTCTGTATTTTACAATTCCGGCTGCTTCTTCAAATATATGTCTTCTTTCATCAGATTTATTACTTAAAATTTCATCAATTTTTCCTTGACCTATTATTGAATATCCATCTTTTCCGATACCTGTATCCATAAATAGTTCTAATACATCTTTTAATCTACATGGTGTTTTATTTATAAAATAACCTGATTCACCACTCCTATAAATTTTTCTTGTTATTGTTACTTCATTATATTCTATTGGTAATTTTTGATCTGAATTGTCCATTACCATTGATACTTCGGCAAATCCAACTGATTTTCTGCTTTGAGTTCCTGCAAAAATAACGTCTTCTGTTTTTGATCCTCTAAGAGATTTCATACTTTGCTCACCAAGTACCCATCTAATTGCATCAGATATGTTACTTTTTCCAGAACCGTTAGGGCCTATAACCGTAGTGATTCCAGGCATAAATTCCAAAACTGTTTTGTCTGCAAAAGATTTAAATCCTTGTAATTCTAACTTTTTTAAATACATTTTATCTTCCTTCTCTTAATTACATTTTTTCTCCAAAATTACACATACTTATCATATATTAATTTTTAAATTTTATCAAGCACTTTTCCTTGACCAAATCATTTCTTAGAGATATTATATAAATTAGATGCAGACTTTTTTGAGATTACATTTTAAATTTACTAAAGATAGGAGAAAAAGAATGAAAGAAGAATTCGATTTTTATGACCGAACATCTTTGAAATCATATAATCTAGATTCATCAATGAGATATCAGCTTGCTTGTTTAGATAGTCTTGATGTTTTTACAAGAAAGCATTGTGAAAATGTTGCTGCTATTACTTGCCGTTTGTGTGAGTATTTGCATATGCAAGATGGATTTACAATTTATTGTACTATTTGTGCATATCTTCACGATTTAGGCAAATTGTTTATTCCTCCTTCTATTTTGCAAAAACAAGCTAAGCTTACAGATGAAGAATATGAAATAATGAAAACTCATACTACAATTGGGTATGATATGTGTATGAAGGATTTGAAATTGCGACCTTATGCTGCTGGTCCATATTATCACCATGAAGCACTTAATGGCTCTGGTTACCCACAAGGTCTTGTTGCAAAAGACATACCTTATGAAGCTCAAATCATTCGTGTTGCTGATGAGTATGATGCTATTACTTCTAAAAGACAATATAAAACACATATTGGTACTGTTGATACTTTAAAAATATTAATTGAGAATGCTACTCCAGTAAAGCCTAAAGATGGTATGCGTGGTGTTATAAAAGATTCTTCTGTGGGTAAAATAGATAAAAAAATATTAAAGGCTCTTTTCAAGGTTATTATTGATGATACTGAGTATGAGATTTCTGCTAGAATTGAGTATTTGGACTTTGTTAAGGAAGAAATTGCTCGTTTAAATAATGCTGAAAAATATTATAAAAAATATTTGGCAACACCTTTTAAGAGTAAAAAAGAGTATTATCAACAAGGTGTTGAAATGTACTTAAGAAAAATGAATGGTGAGACAATTGATAATTTTGAAACTGTTTTAAATCAATATAAAGAATCTTATATTGATAGAAAGAAACATATTGATCAGTTGTATCAGGAGATTAAAGAGATAAAGAAGTTAAGAGTATAGTAAAAAAGCAGTAGATATAAACTACTGCTTTTTTGCTACTAATTAATGTAATAAATTACATATTAAAATATTGACATACGTATTAATACGTAGTATAATTTTTAGCAGAAAGGAGGATAATAAATGCGATCGAAGGAGCTAATCAAATTGCTAAAGCAAAATGGTTGGCAGGAAGTATCTCAAAAAGGTTCTCATCTAAAAATGAGAAAACGGAAACCTTACAGAGATAATTCCAATACACACTAAAGAAATTCCCACGGGAACGGCTTATGCAATTTTAAAGAGGACAGGGCTAAAATAACTAGCCCTTCCAATCTAAAATTAAAACAATACTTTAGTTTTACATAATAGGCTTGTTCATCATGCATTTTTTCTCCCTTTCTATTTTATAAATTGGAGGTATTATAATGAAAAATCAATTAACTGTCTTTCCTGCAATATTCACTTTTGATGGTATTTACTATAACGTTGATTTTATTGACCTTGAGGGTTGTTCCACTTTTGGAGACAGTATACAGAATGCTTATTTAATGGCTCAAGATGCTATGGGATTATATTTGGATGATTTAACTAATTTTCCTCAACCAACATTAGATATTTTAAATATTCCCTTAAAAAATAATCAATTTGTTTCATTTATAAGTATTGATATGGATGAATACCGAAAAAAATTTAATAATAAATCTATTAAAAAAACATTATCTATACCTGAATGGTTAAATTACTTATCTGAAAGAAATAATATTAACTTTTCTCAGGTATTACAAGAAGCTTTAAAGGAAAAATTAGGTATTGACTAACTTTTTTTTCTATCATATAATATATAAAAGAAAAGAAATCGCATTTATTATCCTAAAAAAGGAGAA
>OLOR01002026.1_pt1 | contig 16788 bp, 6 predicted proteins | sample 1672521 | NCBI WGS metagenome assembly OLOR01 (sample SAMEA3136695, study PRJEB25190) | human gut metagenome | biome: human gut; feature: human-associated habitat; material: faeces | place: Austria | collected 2013
CCATTACTTTAGGATACCTACTATTTTATTCCAATTTTAGCTAACTGGCATTACCTGATTCAGGGCCCCCTTTTAACACATTGCTATTTTCTGTTTTTCCTTTTTGTAATACAAAGTCCTGTCATACCACCTACTGAAATAAGTAACAGCAGAATCGGCAGCCAGATATTTGTGTAATCACCAGTTTTCGGTGCATCAGATACCTTTGTTCCTTCATAGGACTGCGGTGTATCCGGTGTGCTCGGTGTTTCTGGAACTTCCGGTTTCTCATTGGTCAGGTTAAAAGTAACCTCCACTACCGGAGTGCTGTCATCTGCATAAGCAAATGTGATCTCATGCTTTGTCTGATCCAGTGTATATCCATCCAGTGTTTTGGTTTCCACCAGATAATACTTGATAGCCGCATCATATTTTCCATTTTTAAAGGTTGCAATCTCATACAGTTTGCTTTCGGCATGACCGGCAGCATCTGTTTTTAAGGTTTCCAAAACCTTTCCTTTGCTGTCCCGAAGTTCAAATTCTACTCCTTTCAGCGGTTCTCCAGAAGTTTTATCTGTCTTATTGAGAATCACTTTTCCCTTTGCAGTATCATCCTTCATGGCAACTTTCTGAATTTCTGCGGTATCTTTTACTTCAAAAGTCACATCTGAAGTCAGGATAAATCCCTTTGGTGCCTGTTCTTCACGAAGTGTATATTTTCCAATCGGAAGTTTTTCAATATAGTGAGCTTCTTCTGTAGAAGTCCAGCTCTCTACCACCTGATCGTCTTTATCTAAAATCGTCAGTTTCGCACCCGGAATCTCTTTATCTCCTGTAATGTCAGTCTTACTGATCTGTACTTTTGTAACATCATCCTTCATCTCATGCTTCTGAACTTCTGCTGTATTTTCTACGGTAAACTCAATACTTTCTGCTGTTACATAACCGTCTGCCGGTTTTGTTTCTGTCATGGTGTATTTCTTACCAACAACCAGTTCCTTGATTACATGGGATTCTGTGGTAGATGTCCATTCGTCCACAGTATTTCCTTCGGCATCTGTCACTTTCAGGTGTGCACCTGGAAGTTCTTTACCAGTAGTCAGATCTGATTTTGTCAACTCTACAGTTGTCGGCTGATTCTCAAAAGTAAAATCATAGCTTACTTCTGCCTGATCTTCTCCAGCATAATCAAAAGTAAATTCCTGGATTTCTTCTGTTGTTACGAATCCAGCCGGGGCACTGATCTCTTTTACATAGTATTTTCCATCTACCGGAAGATCTGCTGTAAAAGTAATCTGTCCATTTTCATCCGTAGCTTTCTGCTCAATCAGAGTATCCTTCTCAAGCAGTACATCCCCTTTGGCATTTTTGATATCTTCTTTTGTATAAAGACCAAATACGCCACCTGCAAGGACACGATCTGTATCTTTTTCTTTTTTCAGAACCGTTACTTTCACTTTCTGACGGGCATTCTGCCATTTTTCATCGTAAGTGATGACCGGTGTATCCTGGTCACGATAAGACAGATCCACATATCTCGGCTCACTATCCAGGACATATCCATGAGCAGTTTTTACTTCTTTCACATAATATTTTCCTGCCGGAAGATCTCCCAGCTGTGCAATACCATTGGAATCCGTTGTGATCGTTCCTACTTTTTCGTCTGCCTTAAAATAATCTTTGCTGACGCCATCTGCAGCCTTGATATCCTCAGCAGCAAATACATCAAAGGTAACATCCTGAAGATTTCCGGTCACATATTCAAACAGATGCTCTACGGTACCTTTTACATTGTCAAGAAGGGTTACTTTATCCAGAAATTCACCGTTTTTGTTGATGATCAGAAGTCCGGTCGGCACTTCATCTTTCATTTCCACCTTCTGAATCTCTGCGGTATCCTCAATCTTAAATTTCACATCGGTTGCTTTCAGGTATCCATACGGGGCAATTTCTTCACGAAGCGTATATTCTTCCCCTACTGTCAGACGCTTGATCACATGCGGCTCATCTTTTACAGAAGTCCATTCATCTACAATGTTTCCATCCTTATCCAGAACCATCAGTTTCGCTCCATCCAGTTCCACTCCTGTGGTCAGATCGGATTTTGTTACCTCTACGGTTGTTGGCTGGTTCTTTTTCACTGCTTTCAGTTTCACGACTTTTACGTCCTGTCCCTGATAAGAAGCATCAAATTCCAGAATCTCATCAGATGAAACAAATCCAGCAGGAGCTTTTAATTCTTTCACATAGTACTGTCCAAGTGGCAGATCCAGTGTGCAGTAAGCAATACCATTCTGCTCAGATGTCATTTCCTGTAACAGGGTATCCGCTTTCACAATCACTTTACCATCTGCTTTGATATCATCCTTATTATAAATACCAAATACGGCACCTTCCAGAACCGCACCATTTTCTGCATCCTGTTTTTCTACCTTGATGGCTACTTTCTGTCTTTCATTTCCAACCGTCACTTCCTGTTCGATCACAGGTGTGTCCTGATCTGCATATACAAATTTTACTTCTGATCTGTCTGGATTCAGAACAAAACCTTCCGGCGCTGATTTTTCTACCACATAGTAAGCACCAAGCGGCAGATTTTCTGCAACTGCTTTTCCGTCCTCTCCAGTGGATACCGTTGTCACGAGTGCATCTTTTGCATAAATGAGCTGTCTGTTTCCATTCTCGTCTTTCTGATAATCCGGTGTAAAAATATCTTCTGTAGCATAAATATTGAATTCTGCACCTTTCAGATATTTCCCTTCATAAATGAAATCTTTCTTAAAGCCTGTCAGCATCTCACCTTTTTTATAGATGGTCAATTTTCCCTTTACCGGGTGGTTCTCATAATCTACAGTAATGATTGCATCACCGCTTTCCGCATCCATCTGGTATGCAGTATTGGCATCTACAGCAATCTCCACATAATTCTTATTGATTGTGTACCCTTCCGGTGCCTGAATCTCTTCGATACGGTAATGACCGATCTTCAGATTCTTCGGCATAATCAGATAACCCTGACTGTCTGTAAAGTAGGATTTATGCGTTGTGGTCACTGGATACGTTGTCACTTGCTCCACATATTTCTGGTTGTCCAGGTCATACACTTTAAACTCTGTTCCTGCAGATAAAACAGATTTCTTTGTTTCATCGTCTTTTTTCACGATTTTCAGTTTCGCCTTGAATTCTTTGTCCAGAAGGACTCTCCAAACCTGCGGCTCATTCGGATGATTTTCGGTAATAGTTACTCTGAAATCGTCTACCGGATGATAATTGTGAGGTGTAGTTGTCTCTCGAACAATGTAGCTTCCAAATGGCAATGGAATACTGCACGCATAGCCTCTTTCATCCGTGAAAATCTCAGTTGCTCCATTCTCACCGATAACTACCGGTGTTGCTTTTTCAAAATCATAGCTTCCATCTGCTTTCTTTGTCAGGGAAGATTCCAGATAAGCGGTAAAGCCTGCCCCTGCCAGCAGATCAGCATCTGTCTTTCCATTGTTGGCTGCTTTGATAATCTGGAATGGCTGTTTGATCACCTGCTCACCAGAAGTACATTCCCGCTTCACTTCCGCAGTCATGTCTCCTTCATAGTTGCATTCCAGATCATGCTCCTCGGTGTCTGCCAGATATCCGGTTGGCGGTGTGATCTCTTTTACATAGTACTTTCCAAGATACAGACCATCTACAGATGCCTGTCCTTTTTCATCTGTTGTAAGGGATGCAACCTGTTCGCCTGCTTTATAGATAATGCCGGTTGCTCCGTCCGGGTGCACAATATCTTCACGAGCATATAAGCCATAAACAGCTCCCTTTAAAACAGCATCGCCTTGTGGAACGGCTTTTCCAGTCTCTTTATCCACTTTATAAAGATTGATCTTTGCAGTCACACGATCATTGCTGAACGTATGGGTGAAAGATACTTTTGCTTCTTTGTCATTGGTGTAAGCAAATTTGAAGCTGTAAATATCCTCTGTATTTCTTACATAACCTTCCGGTGCCTGGTCTTCTTTTACAGAATAAGTGTAACCGATTGGAAGATCTGCTGTGAATTTTGCAGTACCGTCTGCTTCTGTAGTAACTTTCTCAATCAAAGTGCCTTTCTTTACTACAATGTTTCCATCTGCGTTAGCAATATCATCCGCAGCATACAGTGCGAAAACACCACCATCCAGAGGTTTCTTTGTATCTTTATCCTGTTTGACTACCGTTACCACTGCTTTCTGTCTCTCATTGTTAAAGGTTACATCTGCAAAAACAACTTCTTTATTCTGTCCGGCATAACTCAGAGTGACAGTCTTTTCTTCCCCGCCATTGTAAAAATTCTCCGGTGCCTGTGCTTCTTTTACTACATAAGTTCCAAGATGCAGATTTTTCAGTGTGACAGAACCATTTTCTCCAGTTGTCAGATTTTCTCTGACCAGATCACCTTTACTGTAAACCTTAGTTCCATAAGCTGTTACGATATCAGCTCCTGCATAAACATGGTAAACAGCATTTTTCTGTCTTCGGTTCTCATAATGGAATGTAGTACCATTCTCATTCACATCTGCTCCGGTAAGCACCTGACCTTCTTTATAGATAGTAAGCTCTGCCAGCTGTTCTTTATTTTCCACTGTAACAGATGAAGTCTTTCCTGCGACAAGTTTTACATTTGTTGCTGTTGCATTTACAGCATATCCCTGTGGTGCTGTAATTTCTTTAAGGTATACTGTATCCTGCGTTTTGATGATTGTTACGGAAGATCTTCCATTTTTGTCTGTTTCCGGCATCTGTGTAATCAGATTTTTACATTCAGGATCACTATATACGCCAAATACAGCGCCTTGTAAATTTACATCTGCGGAATCATCCTTTTTCACAATTTCAATCGTTGCCTGCTCAACCCAGGAAACTTTAAAATCCACATATTTTTCATCAGTTACACCTTCACCAAATACTAAAGCAAGATCCTGCGTGTCTGATCCAGTCGTGATTTTGTAAGCAGAATAATCTTTTGTAATGCTTCCTTTCATTGTGGAAGACCAACTTTCAGCTACATCACTTACCTGTGTCAATGGTGCAGACAGATAAAACTTTGTGCCGCCACACACTTCAACACTTGCTCCGGCTTTACTTGTTGTTCCTGTTGTCAGATTATGAAATTTTACACCTGCAGGAAGTTTCATGGTAATTGTCTGTAATACATCCGCATTGAACGTAATATCTTTTGTTCTCTGCGAATTTCCGTCAACATACGCTTTCACATTTGCATCGGAAAATGACATCGCTACATCCGGAATTTCCGGCTGGGAAATACAATAATTATAGAGTTTTTTTGCAAGATTCTGTGCGGTACTGTTTGCTCCGGAAAAAGCATCACCACTTCCATTCGCATAAGATGCTGCCAGGTGTACAAGAATAAATCTTGCTCCGGCACTTAAATTGCCATAGCCATTTTCTTCGGTGAAAAAGCCTTCATCACCAGAAGCTTTTGTTCCATAATAACAAACCTTTGCAAGTGCTTTTCCATCTCCAACCTTGCTGATTGTGTAATTGCCACTTCCCGGTCCTGGTTTGGATGGCTGCACGCAGTATGCTGTCGCTGAAACATTTCCAAACTGTACTGTATATTGGTAAGTCAGATATGATCCATAGCCATAATCTGCATATCTGTATAAGGTACCTCTGGTAACAGATACCTTCTGTGTACTTCTGGCACCTGTAGATGCCAGAAACGTAATTGTTTCTCCTGGAGCCATATCATATAAATCAATTCCTGTTTCCTGTGCCTGCTCCATTGCATCTGAAACAGTTAATCCAGTTTCTGAATCAGTCGTATTCTCAGTATCCTCCTCCATATCTGGCAAAAGTTCTTCAGCCTGAGAATTAAACGAATCCAGTTCAGCATCTGTTATTTCTTCCACATTCTCCGTATCCGAATCAGCTTCTGCATCCTCTGCTTCTTCCGTCTGCTGATCGGTTCCAGAAGTCTCTGCTTCTGTCACTGCGTTTTCGTTACCAGCTTCAGACTGCATTGTCGCTGTATTCTCCCTCACGATCAATTTTCGGCTAATCTGATACTTCGGATGCTCCGAATTGACTGGTTCCACATAATAGACAGCTTTATAAGTGTCTGCATGGGCAGTGGTAAAGTCCTCGTTATTTTCGTTCTTCGCTTCTTCAAATGTGACTTTTACCTTGTTATCATCCCTGATTTCCAGTCCGATATAATCTGATTTCACATCAAAGTTGCTTCCAACCTCTACTTCATAATCCTTTGCAGTAACCACTTCATCCTCGTCCAGAAGATCTTTTACCTCTTCATAAAGAGGTGGCTTTTCATCCGGTTTCATCTCCGCTGCATAAGCTGTCATCGGGGATAATACCGTACTTAAAATCGTCATCCCTGCCAGTAATCCAGATACGATTCTTCTCAAATTTCCTGTTTTTCTCATGCTCAGGTCCTCTCTTTCATTTATTTGTATCAAAACAGACAGCCGCATGGCTGCCTGTCATACACTTATCGTTGTGGAAAATACAGATTGAACTTTACATTTCCCTCTCCGGGATCAGCCATTTCCACAGTTGCTTCATAGGTTCTTCCTGTTTTCCTTGATACCAGATCCTTATAATGGATTTTCCCTTTTGACAAAAATTTCTTTGCTGCCGCTTTATCCATCTTCTTTCCCTGGCTGGCAAGGAATTTATCATTCTTCCATAAAGTAAAATCACAGTTGCGGTCAGAACAGTAGAAATTTACTTTTCCTTCCCTGACCTCTGCCCCGCATCTGGGGCATTTACCAACGACTTCACCTTTCGCCTTGCCTTGAAATTCTGATTTCTTTTCTTCCGATATTGCCTGATATCTTGCTACCAGCTCCTGCATCAAATCAGTGATTCCTTTTAAGAACTCATCAGCGGTCTCCGTATTTTGTGCGATATGGTTCAATGCCATTTCCCACTCTGCTGTCATTTTCGGAGATTTTATTTCATCCGGAAGCACTGTAATCAGAACATTTCCATCATTGGTCGGTACAAGATTTTTCTTCTCCCGCTTCACAAAACCAGACTGGATCAGCTTTTCAATGATTGCTGCCCTGGTTGCCGGTGTTCCAAGTCCTTTCTTTTCGGTATCTTCCGTCAGTTCTTCATTCCCTGCCCGTTCCATTGCAGAAAGCAAAGTATCTTCTGTGTACTGTTTGGGTGGCTGGGTGTCATGTTCCGTAACAAAGGAATCACATGGTCCGTAATGTTTCCCTTCCCAGATATCCAGTTCTGCTTCTTCTGGCTCTGTCTTGATTCCAAAGAACTGTTTCAGCTGTTTTTCGATCGTCCTGAATCCTTCCTGCTCGATTTTCCTTGCAGACAGATAAAAAGTATGATAATTACAGGTAATCTGGCACTTATGACTCTCATAGCTATAAGAATCTGCCGTAGCCAACAGCACTCTTGCACTGATCAGATACAAAATCTTGCGGTTTCGTTCTTTCAAAGCATCAAGATCTGCCTTCTTCACTTCCATCGTGGGAATGATTGCATGGTGATCGGACACCTTTTTGGAATTTAAAACCTTCTTTACATCTGGCTGTATCTTCATTTCTTTTGCAAAAGGAAGTTTTCCAGTCAGCATCTGAATCAGAGCTTTCGTACTTTCTCCCATTTCATCGGTCAGATACTGGCTGTCAGTTCTGGGATACGTTACCAGCTTCTGCTCATACATTTCCTGCACAGCGTCCAACGTCTGCTGGGCGGTATACCCAAACATCCGATTTGCTTCCCTTTGCAGAGTAGTCAGATCATAGAGCTTCGGAGGTCGAATGGTCTTCTCTTTCACTTCGTCCTTTTCTACCTCACACATCCGCTCAGAACAGTCTGCAGCTACTTTTTCTGCTTCTTCCTTTTTCTGAAAATGCTCGGTAACTGCATCCATCTCATCAAACCGGATATGGGCAACATAGTATTTTTCTTTCTGAAACTCCTGAATCTTCTGGTTCCGATCCACGATCATGGCAAGCGTTGGTGTCTGCACTCTTCCAACTTTCAGGTTCTGATTGTACAGAACTGAAAAAAGACGGCTCGCATTGATTCCAACCAGCCAGTCTGCCTTTGCCCTGCAAAGTGCTGACTGATAGAGACTGTCATAATACGAACCGTCTTTCAGAGACGCAAATCCTTCTTTAATTGCCTGCTCCTCCATCGAAGAAATCCATAACCGCTTCATCGGCTTTTTACATCCTGCCTGTTCATACACAAGCCGGAAGATCAATTCACCTTCCCGCCCGGCATCTGTCGCACAGATCACTTCATCGACATTGGAATCGTTCATCAGCTTCTTTAATACTCCGAACTGCTTCTTTGTACCTTCCAGAACTTTGTGTTTCCAGCATTCCGGTACGATTGGCAGATCATCATATCTCCACTTTCTGTACTTTTCATCGTATTCCGCTGCATCACACAAACCTACCAGATGTCCTACGCACCAGGAAACGATATATCCGTTTCCCTCCACATATCCATCTTTTCTGCTTCTGGCTCCTAATACCTGTGCCAGTGCCATCGCAACCGATGGCTTTTCTGCTATCACTAACTTCATTTATTCCTGCTCCTCTTCTTCATCTTCCAGAATAGCATCGTCAAAATCTTCATCTCGTAAGATTTCCGGTTCTGCCGGTTCTTCCTGCTGTTCGTCTGCATCATCAACTTCTCTTTTTTCTGATTCAGAATCTTCGGACTCATCTTCATCGTCTTCCAGCTCATCGTCGTCATCATATTCATGCTTTGGCTTATATACCTTAAAATACCAGCCAGCTCCTGCCACACCGACAACAATAATTCCAATCAGAAGATACGTTCCAACGGAGCTTTTCTCTTCCGGCATCTGCACTTCTTCCTCTTCTTTATCCGGTGTTTCGGTCGGTTCCGTTGAGGTTTCTTCTTCCGTCTGCTTCTCCGGTTCTGCATAAACCGTATCAACCTCCGGAAGTGTCACAGAATCGGAAAGGGTAAAGTTCATCAGGTCTTTTTCACTGACTTCTGTAAGGAAATACACATTATCCTGAGCTTTGGAATTATCGACGATCAGATAAAAGATTTTCCCGCTCTTTGTGGAAATGGTGTAAAACTCCTTGGTATCTTCTGTCCCGGTCTTGGTAACAGTCTCTGCTGTCTCGCCTTCCTGGGAAAGCTGTTCCTCAATGCCTGTTACGGTACGTTCATCTACCGTTCCTTTGGCATCTGTCGGCTGACTTGCCTGTGCATCCTGCGGAAGTGGTGAAGTGGTGGCTTCTGCTGTTCCAGTTTCTGCATTTGTGGTCGTTGTCATTCCACCATTATTGTCACTGGCTGCGTTCTGCTTTTCTGCCTGCTTAACTGCCCATTCATAATAAGGATTCTGCAGAACATACTTTTCAGAAGTATTTCCAGCTCCGTCCGTAGCAGTAATCTCAATCTGCTTTGTTTTGAAATCCTTTTGCGTCAGCTGGACTTTCAGCATTCCATCTTTTAATTCTGTATAGGTTGTCCCGTTCACAGTGATTGCCGCAATGCCAGACACCGTATCATTTCCCTGAATCGTCAGGACTCCATCGGTAAGAGATGCGGAAAGTGTCGGTTTTTCTGTGTCATAACATTTGATTGATCGGTTCTGTTCATAGACATTTCCATCCCCATCTGTTACCCTGACATATACCGTTTTATTGCCATCAATAGAAATGCTGCCGTTGCCTGTCACATCCTGCCAGCTTCCATCCTTTCCAGCCTTTGCCTCAATCTTTGCAACCGAAAAACCTTCCGGCATGTGACTGGCATCAACGGTAATCGATACCGTTGTATTCCCCTGTTTCCAACCATCCGGTTTTTCAATGGATATTTCTGGTGATCCGTTCTCCGCAGCATATACATTCTGCATCTGCAGTATCGGAGAAGTCAGGCAAAAAATAGTTGTTGCTGCAAGCAGTCCCTTTTTCAGTCTTCCTTTAAACCTCTTCCTCTGCTTCATTTTCTCTAAATTCATCATCAGGCTTCGTTTCCTCCTTCTGTATTTCCACCCTTCCGGGTAACTCTGTTTTCATTCTCTTTTTAAATGCTTCCAATTCCGGAATACTCATATCCATCGCCCGGATAATCCGTACAATCTCCAGATTTTCCGCTTCTGTCTTAGCAATCTCCGCAGCCTTGAAACGCTTTAAATCCGCTTCATATCTGGCTTTGGAGACTTCCATCTTCTCTTTGGCTTTCTCATAATCTGCCGTTGCTTTTTCAAGACTTTTCATCTGATCTCCTTTCCGGACGGCGGAACCCACCGCCCTGTCTTTTACCATCGTCCAAATCCATAAAAATGGCTCTGCCAATACGGGGAATTGATGGACGTATACTGCACCGGATGTCCACAGTGGATCATCTGACCATTCCCAACATAGATTCCAATGTGCGTCACCGGAACCCCTGCATCATAAGTGCCGGTAAAGAAGATCAGGTCGCCCGGCTGTGCATCCGATTGGGAAACCGGCGTACAGATATCATATAATCCCTGTGCGGTCAGTCTTCCGGTGTTTCTCACTCCCGAATTAGTCAGACAGTAACTAACGAATCCCGAACAGTCAAAACCGCTCGGTGAATAGCCACCCCAGACATATGGTGTTCCAAGATATCTTGCAGCTTCTTCCAGTAGCCGCTGTGCCGCTTCACTGGTGTATTCATTACCGCCAAAAATGGAACCTTCCCCTGTTTCCAGATAAAAGATCGGGTTTAACCGCTCCCCGTTTTTCAGAAGTTCAATGTGAAGATGACTGCCAGTGGAATTTCCAGTGCTTCCCACCAGACCGATCTCGTCTCCTTTTGTGACTGCAGATCCGGCAGATACAATCCGGCTACTTAAATGTGCATAGCGAAGTTCATAGCCTTTGCTGTCTTTGATGACCACATAATTTCCATAGCTGTCGTTGTAAGCAGAGGTCACAACCGTTCCGGTCAGCCCTGCCATTACTTTACTTCCTTCCGGTGCCCCGATATCCATTCCATTATGAAGCTGGTTTGCTCCGGAGATCGGATGAATCCGATAACCATAGTAGCTTGTCACACTTGAATACCAGTTAAACTCCACCGGTGTCGCAAACATCTGTAAGTTACCTTTTGTATCGTTATAGGCACTGAACAATTCCTTCTGGAAAAATCCAAGCCTGTCCTGACAGATTGCCATCAGGTTTCCGCTGTTCAGTGTCACATTCAACACATCAACCTTTCTTGTTCTGGTCACTTCCACTTCCTGACTGCCATTATCGTCTGCCAGATAGCACTCCCAGGTCTGATGTCCATGGGCAGATGCCGCCGCATGATTGTCATAGTAAACATCAAACTGGACACCGTATCTTGCAAATGCTCCGGTATCCTCTACGGTATATTCCACCCCATTCATAACTACCTTCGTTCCCATGGGAACAAAAGGATCAGAAGCATCCACCGCAAGGGTATGGCTGGCTGTCGGATATGCCCCACTTGCAGTCGGTCCGCCGCTCCATATGCCACAGCAGATCGGACAATTACAATAGCCACTTGTCACCACCTGTCCAAGGGACTCTCCGACTCTTACAGTTGTTGTCTCTGTTACAGTTTCATTAACTGCCTCAGTTTCCAGATGATATTGCAGTGCAAATAAAGCATCCAGCTCCGGTTTTACCTGCTCAAAAGTAAATTCTTCATATTTTGCAGACAAGTAGCTGATCAGCACAAACGGATCATGCTCAATCGGACCGATATTGTACCGGTATTCTTCATGCCCCGGTTCTTCGGATTCCATGTTGTTGATCCGTTCCTGCAGGTTTGCTTCCAGCTGTGTGTAATAAAGCTCCGCTTCCCGAATAGCTTCATCTGAGGAAAGATAGCTGGTTCCGGTATAAGTAATCAGATTCTGAAGGAAAAGAGAAGAACAGGAAGTCACATTGGTCATGATCAGCATCATCAGTCCAATCAGAACTGCCACGCTTATATACACTTTCCGATTTTCTTTAAAGAAATTGGTCACTTTACCACCAATCTTCTTGATATAGTCAATCGTTCCCTTTGCTGCTGTTCCTGCCGCCTGCTCACTATGCTTTGCTTTAGCATAATCCCGCTTGATTCGCTGTTTCTGAATCAATTTTTTCAGTTTCTTCTGCTCCTGCTTCTGGGCAGCCTGCCTCTCCAGGCTGCTTCGCTTTCGGGCAGTCCACTGTTTTCTCCATCGGGCGCTCTTCTGTTTCAGGCGGTATGCCCCTTCCGCTCCCTCTTCCAGCTTATGGGTACCTTCCACCGCTGCATTGTCATCCTCATTCTTACGGATTTTCCGATGCAAGGCTGCAGATGCTGCTCCACTGGCTTTTTTCAAAACTTCTGCTTTCTTTTCGCAGTCAGATTCTTCTGAGCCAAACTTCAACCGGGATTTTTTCTTTCCCACATTCTCATCTGCGTGTTCCTGATAAACCTTCTCTTTTCGGGAATGTTTCTTCGGTGCTGTTTTCTTTTTTGCTTCCTCATAAGACAGCTTATCCGCTCTCTCTTTTTGATTCTGCTTCCGGAAATTCACCCCATCCGCATCCATCTGATTGAACTTTTCAGTTTCTTTTTCCCCTTTTACGGAAGCTCCTGTTTCCTCATAAGCAAATTGAAGCCGCTGTTTCTGCTTCGGTTTCTTACTGCCACCATTCTGCTTTCTGCGGCTGTCCCCTCTGCTCTGGGAAAGTTCCACCTGTTTTTCTTTCAGTCTTCCAGATTCCGTTGTGGAATTTTCCTTCTCTCTGGCAACTTTTCCAGATTCCCGGCGAACCATCCTCTGGTTTCTCTGTTTTCGGCTCTCCTGAGCTGTTTGCTGTTCTGCTCGTGCCGTAGCCGGTGCATCTCTGGAATTTTGTACAGAGGAGCGGACATTTTTTCCTCTTTTATCCGCTTTAACTGGGGGCTTATCAGACAAGTTAAAATCGTCCTTTCCCTTTTTCCCCATCTGTACATCACTGGCACGACTGCTGACACGAACAGAAGATTTATCTGTCAGGTTTTCTTCCACAAGACCGTCTTTCGTCATCTTCTGGACTTTCTTATCCCTGACTTTCATTCTCTGTTCTGCCAAATGCTACTCCTCCTTTACCGGGTGTCCTTTCCCTGCCTGTAATAAACAAAGACTGGCGATGCCAAATACAGCACCGCCACTAAATGTCAAAAAATATGAAATTGCTCGTAACATCGTTTTCCTCCTGTATTACCCTGCCTCTGCAGTTTCCTCCGGGCGGGTAGTCATGATCTTGTAGAGGGAATTCTTCGGGAACCTGTCTACAAACGGAATAATTACGTTTCCATAGAACAGAAGTCCTTCACCCTCATTACTGTTGGTTACATAGGACAGCTGTGTTGGTGAAATATTCAGCTGTTTTGCAAGAATCTGCCGGTCGCCGGATGCCTGATTGAGCATATAAATGAAATCTGAGTTTTCAAAAATATTCTCAATCTCCCTGGATGCCAGCAAGTCCTTGATATTCTGTGTGATTCCCGTCGGAATACCACCCCATTTACGGAATCGCTTCCAGATTTCCACACTGTAAGCGGCAGTCTGCTCTTCCTTTAACAGCAGATGGAACTCATCCACATAATATCTGGTCGATTTATGGGCGGAACGGTTAATCGTTACCCTGTTCCAGACCTGATCCTGTACAATCAGCATCCCGATTTTCTTTAACTGCTTGCCAAGCTCTTTGATATCGAAGCAGACAATCCGGTTATTGATATCCACGTTGGTGCGGTGATTAAATACATTCAGGGAACCCGTAACATAGATTTCCAGTGCCGTTGCCAGACGCTGTGCTTCCGGCTCCTCTTGTTTTCTCAAAAGCTCATACAGATCTTCCAGAATCGGCATCTTCTCCGGTTCCGGATCAGCCAGATAATCCTGATAAACCAGCCGCACGCAACGGTCGATGATGGTCTTTTCTACCGGCTCCAGTCCGTTCTTTCCTCCAACAATCAGCTCACACAAAGACAGAATGAAATCTGCTTTCAGTGACAATGGATTATCTTCTTCTGAATAGTTCAGGTTCAGATCCATCGGATTGATATACTGGTCAGATACCGGTGAAATCCGAATTACCTGTCCATGCAGTGCCTGCACAAGCGGATAATACTCAGCCTCCGGATCACAGATAATGATATCGTCCTCTGTAATCAGGAAACAGTTGGTAATCTCCCTCTTTGCCGAGAAGGATTTACCAGATCCGGGAGTACCAAGAATCAGTCCGTTCGGGTTCTTTAACCGCTTTCTGTCCACCATGATCATGTTGTTGGAAAGGGCATTCAGACCATAATAAAGAGCTTCCCCTTCCTGGAACAGTTCCTGTGTCGTAAATGGAACAAAGATCGCTGTTGCCGAAGTGGTAAGCCCTCTTTGAATCTCGATTCGGTTGACTCCTAATGGGATACAGGACATCAGTGCTGCTTCCTGCTGGTAGTCTAGCTGTTTTAAAGAACAGTTGTATTTCTGTGCAATACCCTGTACCTGAAAAATGTTGTTATCCAGTTTCTGACGTTTCTTTGCCGTATTCATCACCAGAACCGTCACAAGGAACATTCGCTCATTCCTGGACTGCAAATCTTCCAGAAGATTTTTCGCTTCTTCTCCGTAAGTGACCAGGTCGGAAGGCAGTACATCCATATCATAACCGGATCTTACCGCTTTCTTCTGTTCCTCAATCTTCATCTTATCCAGGTCGGAAATTTTACTCTTAATCATCTTGATCGCCGCACTCTGGTCAATGGACTGGATATGAATGTTGACATTGATACTGTCATCCACATCCAGAAAATCTGCCAGCATACGGTCAGTCAGCTCCGGTGCCAGGATCTGCAGATAACTCACGCTTCCCATGGTCTTTCCCATCAGGAATGTCTGATTTTTAGAAAAATTGAATGATGTCGGTGCAATAAAGTCCTTCGTCTTCATTCCTGTCTCTGGCAGCATCTTATACTGGAAACGGAATGGCTCAATCCTGTCCTGATTGAACACATGGTACATCACTTCCAGCCGTTCCAGACCGTTCAAGGCATGTGCCTGTGCCCCAAGCACTTTAAAGTTGTTCAGAATGTCTGCTTCGATCCTTTCCAATCTCGGTCTAGCTACTTTCAGACTCTCCGCTTCGATTCCAAATGTGATATATTTCGTCTTCACCAGACCATTATTTCCTTTGGAAAGCTGGTTTTTCAGCATCGTCCGGTATTCTTCCCGGATGGCATTGAAGTCATCGTTCTGATCTGGGATATCAATGCTCTTCTCAAACTCAGCCACATCTACCTGCTGATTGATAAAGGACAGCTGCACACTGATCGAAGAATCAAAGTAATTGAGGAAATCACAGTAATTCTCAAAAATCGTTGTCTTGTCCTCATTCAATGCCAGCTGATAATTGATGTCATAAAACTGAATGGTTTTGGAGAAGAAATGCTTTGATACCTGACAGATACCATCCTGCAGCATCCGAAGATACGGGATACTCTGCTGTGCAGTAGTGGGGATATTTTTCTGTTTCTTACGCTCCCGTTCCTGCTTTTTCCTACGCTTTTCCTTTTCTCTTTCTTTGCGGCTGCTTTTGTTTCTTCTTTCCTGACGGTTTCTTTTTTCCGCTCTGGAAAGCTGTTCCCTTTGAGCCTCCTGCTTTGTCTTTTTTGCCATCCGGCATACCCTCCTTTTTTGTGAGGGCATCTATCTCCCTGTAAAAGTTTTCGGTTTTATACGGTCTTACCGCCGGATAAAGAAACTTCTGACGGATGATATTTGCCACTACTTTTTCAAAGGGGAGTCCGTCTTTTTCATACATTGCCATAAAGAAAAACGGCAGCATCACAGTCACCATAAGAATGGCAGAAATACTGGAACCGATGATATTTCTTGTCAGCAGATAAAACGGAATCCCCACAACTGCGGCAAGCGAAAAGAAAATCAGCTGCCGCTTTGTCAGATTTAATGCTACTTTTGTTTTGACCTTGGTAAGGTCTTTTGGTACTGGTACATACGCCATGGTATGCTCTCCTTTCTTCGCCCTTAATGAGCATTGAATATTGATTTGCTAAGGCTTCCGGTCTTGAACAATGAAAATGCAAGAATTACGGTATACGCCGCCACTGAAAACATTGCTGCATGAAGGTCGTCCGAAATGGTCATGGCACTGACCAGGACTGCGTAGATTCCCACGCAAACCATCATGAAGAATCCCTGAAATGCCAGGGCGAACAAGCCTTTGAGATAATTGTTTCCGATATTGCCCCATTCTTTGTTGGTCATGGTCGCAAACGGAATCGGTGCTATGGAAGTATAAAGGTATATCTCGATCATCCTTCCATACAGAATGACCAGAATGATGATGGATAAAATCCTCATGGTAATGCTGATCAACAGCGTTTCCATGGATAACAGGAACAACTCCCCAATCTCCATATCCTCCAGTGCATCCACAATCCTTGTGATTGCTTCTGATGCATCTACTGCCGTATTTCCGGATATCACCCCGGCGGCATTGTTGACCACATGCTGACCAACATCAAAGACCGCCATGGTGATATTGAACGTATTCGTCACCAGATAAATGGCTACATACGCTTTGAAAATCCAGAGAAAAATATTGAGTGTCTCAAATTCATGGAAGTTGTTTTTCTGTGTCACCATCGTAATCAGTTCATAACACAGGACAAAGGTAATGATCAGTCCCGCAATGGGGACAATCACCGTCTGGGAGATATTCTGGATCAGGTTAAAAATCCCTGCGTTCCATCCCTGCGGTGTCTGTCCCACCTGCCCGGCTATGGTTCCCACCTGCTCAT
>OLOR01002032.1_pt1 | contig 16766 bp, 13 predicted proteins | sample 1672521 | NCBI WGS metagenome assembly OLOR01 (sample SAMEA3136695, study PRJEB25190) | human gut metagenome | biome: human gut; feature: human-associated habitat; material: faeces | place: Austria | collected 2013
CTTCCTTCATCTTCATCTCGCAGGCCAGGTCGCCGCACCACATGGTCTTGATGTAACCGGTGTTGGCCTTGGCCAGCTCCTTGACTTCCTCCATGGTGGTGGCTGCCCAGGTGCGCTTCTCACGGTTGGCGAGGGCACGCTCGTACAGGTCCTTGCGCAGGGCCTCCAGCTGGGCCGGGATCGCGGTCTCCAGCTCGTCCAGGCTCACGAAGATCTTTTCACGGATGTCGCGGCGGACCAGCACGCACTGGTTCTTTTCCAGATCCTTGGGGCCGATCTCCAGGCGCAGGGGCACACCCTTCATCTCCCACTGGGAGAACTTCCAGCCGGGGGCGTTGTCGCTGTCGTCCAGCTTGACGCGGGCATACTTGCTGATCTTCTCAGCCAGCTCGGCAGCCTTCTCGGAAACGCCGGGCTTGTGGGCGGCGATGGGCACAACCACGACCTGGATGGGGGCCACTGCCGGGGGCAGGATCAGGCCGTCGTCATCGCCGTGGGTCATAATGATGGCACCCACCAGACGGGTGGAAACGCCCCAGCTGGTCTGGAACGGGTGATGCAGCTGGTTGTCGCGGCCGGTAAAGGTCACGTCGTAAGCCTTGCTGAACTTATCGCCGAAGTAATGGCTGGTGCCGCTCTGCAGGGCCTTGCCGTCCTTCATCATGGCTTCGATGGTATAGGTAGCCTCGGCACCGGCAAACTTCTCCTTATCGGTCTTGCGGCCCTTGACAACAGGGATGGCCAGATCCTGCTCGCAGACATCCGCGTAGCAGTTCAGCTGCTGCTGGGTCTCAGCCTCGGCCTCGGCGGCAGTCTCGTGGATGGTGTGGCCTTCCTGCCACCAGAACTCACGGCTGCGCAGGAAGGGACGGGTGGTCTTTTCCCAGCGCACCACGCTGCACCACTGGTTGTACTTCATGGGCAGCTCACGGTAGCTGTGCAGCACGCGGGACCAGTGGTCACAGAACATGGTCTCGCTGGTGGGACGCACCGCCAGGCGCTCTTCCAGCTTGTCGGAGCCACCCATCGTGACCCACGCCACCTCCGGCGCGAAGCCATTGACCAGCTCGCCTTCCTTCTGCAGCAGGCTCTCGGGGATCAGCACGGGCATGGCCACATTCTCGTGGCCGGTTGCCTTGAACCGGGCATCCATGTCCTTCTGGATCAGCTCCCAGATGGCCTGACCATAGGGGCGCAGGATGATGAAGCCCTTGACACTGGAGTACTCCACCAACTCTGCCTTGACGCAGATGTCGGTGTACCACTGTGCAAAGTTTTCTTCCTGGCTGGTGATCGCCTGCACAAGCTTCTTGTTGTCTTTTGCCATTTTGTTATATCCTCCTAAGCCGTGCGCCAAACGCCTGTGTTCCAGCCGTTCCGCACGAGCTCATATTAAAAGCCCCGCTGCAGTGCCGCCGTGTGCAGCGCTGCGGGTGCGGGGCCTTTTTGCAAAACTGTTATCAGCCCTTGTGGCTGTCCACAAATTCCACCACGTCGCCCACGGTGCGCAGATTCTCGATGGCATCGTCCGGCACCTCAATGCCAAACTCATCCTCCAGCGTCATCACCATGTCCACGATATCCAGGCTGTCGGCCTCGAAATCACTCATAATGTCGCTCTCCATCGTGATCTTAGCAGGGTCAATATCCAGCTGCTCTGCCAGCAGTGCACGGATCTTTTCAAAAGTATCCATCGTCGCGGTCTCCTTTTGTCAATGATTCTTTCTTCTCTGCCTGCACGCCCTCTCCGGCGTGCAAAAGCACTCTCTCTTTTTATATCCCATGGGCCGTATCTTGTCAAGCCCTGTTTTGCATTCCGGCCCCTTACGGGCAGAAAAAACCGATGAAAATTGCACAAAGCCCTCTTTTTTGCTTGACAGAAGCCCGTTTGATTCTTATGATTATATGTGACGAACCAAACCTCTCAGCCATGCTGCATCAGCATGGCCGCAGAGGTCCCGCCTGTAAAGGAGAATACTCCATGAAATTGTCATTTACCAAGATGCAGGGCTGTGCCAATGATTACATCTATCTGGACTGCCGTGCATCCGGTGTGCCCGCAGACATTGCCGCACTTGCACAGCGGCTCTCTGCCCGGCATTTTTCCGTGGGTGCGGACGGCATCATCTGCATCTGCGCCCCTGTGACCCCCGGGGCCGATGGCCGGATGCGCATTTTCAACGCAGACGGCAGCGAGGCCCAGATGTGCGGCAACGGCGTGCGCTGTGTGGCCGAGTGGCTCTACACCCACGGGGTGGAAAAGCCTGTCCTGACCATTGACACCAACAGCGGTGTCAAGCGCATCACCCGGCAGGGCGCACAGCTGTGGCAGGTGGAGATGGGCGCTTACAGCACCCTGCCGGCCGACCTGCCTGCCATCCACATGGGTGAAGGCCCGCTGGTGGATCAGCCGCTCACCGTAGAGGGAAAAGTGTGGAAGGTGACCTGCATCAGCGTGGGCAACCCCCACTGCGTGACCGTGGTGGAGGATGTGGACAGCCTGAAGTTGGAAGCCATCGGCCCAGCGTTCGAGCATCACGCCAACTTCCCGGAGCGCATCAACACCGAGTTCGTGCAGGTGGTGGATGCCGCCCACCTGAAGATGCGGGTATGGGAACGCGGCAGCGGCGAGACCTGGGCCTGCGGCACCGGCACCTGCGCCACCGTGGCGGCTCTGACCGAGCTGGGCATCTGCCCCGCCGGGCAGGATATCCATGTGCAGCTGCGCGGCGGTGAGCTGGTCATCCGGGTACTGCCCGGCAGGCAGCTGCTGATGACCGGCAGCGCTGTCACGGTGTACGAGGGAGTTGCGGAAGTTTAACATCCTCGCCCTCTCCGTCATTGCTTTGCAATGCCACCTCTCCCAAAGGGAGAGGCAATTGCGGCTCAACGGTCAGCTTCTGCTGGCGTAGACGCTGCATCGGCTCTCCCTTTGGGCGAGCTGGACGCGAAGCGGCCTGAGAGGGCGGGCAATCATATAAAGTGAGGGAACAACTTATGAAAATGAACCACCATTACGGCGAGCTGAAGGCAAGCTACCTGTTCGTGGACATTGCCCACAAGGTGGCCGCCTATCAGGAAGCACACCCCGAAAAGGAGATCATCCGCCTGGGCATCGGCGATGTGACCCAGCCTCTGGCAAAGTGCGTGGTCACCGCCATGCAGGATGCCGCCGCTGAGATGGGCACCAAGGAGGGCTTCCACGGCTACGGCCCCGAGCAGGGCTATCCGTTCCTGAAGCAGGCCATTCAGGGCTACTACGCAGGCCGCGGCACCCAGCTGGCTGAGGACGAGATCTTTATCTCCGACGGTGCCAAGAGCGACCTGGCCAACGTGCTGGGCCTGTTTGATGTGGACAACACCGTTCTGGTCCCGGACCCCGTTTACCCCACCTATGTGGACGACAACGTGACCGACGGCCGCAAGATCATTTACGGCCGCACCAGCCAGGAGAACGGCTTCCTGGGAATGCCCGATGACAGCGTGAAGGCTGACATCATCTACATCTGCAGCCCCAACAACCCCACCGGTGCCGCCTACACCCGCGAGCAGCTCAAGGCCTGGGTGGACTACGCCAAAAAGAACAACGCCGTTATCCTGTACGATGCCGCCTACGAGTGCTTCATCACCGATCCCGCTCTGGCACGCAGCATCTTTGAGGTGGAGGGTGCCCGCGAGTGCGCCATTGAGATCTGCTCCTTCTCCAAGATCGCAGGCTTCACCGGCACCCGCTGCGGCTACACCATCGTGCCCCACGAGCTGGAGCGCGAGGGCATGAACCTGAACAAGCTGTGGCTGCGCCGCCAGACCACCAAGTTCAACGGCGTGCCCTACGTCGTTCAGCGCGCTGCTGCTGCCGTGTTCACCGAGAGCGGCATGGCTGAGATCCAGGCCAACCTCGATTACTACCGCCAGAACGCCAAGGTCATTGCTGACGCGCTGGATGAGTGCGGCGTGTGGTACTGCGGCGGCAAGAACAGCCCCTACATCTGGCTGCGCTGCCCCGGCGGCATGAAGAGCTGGGAGTTCTTCGACTGGCTGCTGGAGAACTGCGGCGTGGTCGGCACCCCGGGTGTCGGCTTCGGCGAGTGCGGCGAGGGCTACTTCCGCCTGACCGCCTTCGGCGATGCCGAAAAGACCAAGGTCGCCGCCCAGCGCATCAAGGCCGCCATCCAGGCCCTGTAATTTTACACAAGCAAAAAGGCGATGCAGTTTTGAACAGCTGCATCGCCTTTTTCTTTTATTTCCGGCTCGTCAGCCGGTTGAGCAGCATCACTGCCAGAACAATGATGCCGATGACAAGGATGATGCCAACCATCCCGATCAGCATCATCGGCAGCGTGGTCATCCACGAAGTAAGATGAAGCATGCGATCACCTCCGTTAAGCCATCAGGGTCAGGATCAGGCCGCCTGCAATGACGGACGCGATCTGTCCCGAAACATTGACGCTGATGGAATACATCAGCAGGAAATTCTGGTTGTCCTCTTCCAGGCCCATCTTGTTGACCACACGGCCGCTCATGGGGAAGGCCGAGATGCCAGCCGCGCCGATCATGGGATTCAGCTTTTTGCCCTCCGGCCGGAAAAGGTTCAGCAGCTTTGCAAACAGCACGCCACCTGCCGTATCAAAGACAAAGGCCACCAGACCCAGTGCAAGGATGAGCAGGGTGTCGGGCCGCACGAACTTGTCGGCGGTCATCTGCCCGGCAACGGTCAGGCCCAGCACGATGGTGATAAGGTTTGCCAGCACATTCTGAGCGGTCTCACTCAGCACATTCAGCACCCCGCACTCCCGCAGCAGGTTGCCGAACATCAAAAAGCCCACCAGCGCCACACTGGCCGGAGCCACCATGCCTGCAATGATCGTGACCACGATGGGGAACAGGATCTTGGTCAGCTGGGAAACACTGCCCTTTTCATAGGACATCCGGATGCGGCGCTCCTTCTGCGTGGTCAGCAGCCGGATCACGGGCGGCTGCACGATGGGCACCAGCGCCATGTAGCTGTAGGCTGCCACCATAATGGCACCGAGGTACTGGGAGTTGAGCGTGTTGGCCACGAAAATGGCGGTGGGGCCGTCTGCCGCACCGATGACAGCGATGGAGGCAGCATCCTTCAGGTCAAAGAAGAAGCCCGCCAGAAACAGGGTGAAAAAGATGCCGAACTGGGCCGCCGCGCCAAAGAGCATCAGCCACGGCTTTTCCAGCAGCGGGCCAAAATCGATCATGGCACCGATGCCAATGAAGAGCAGCAGCGGGAACAGCTCGTTGGACATGCCTGCTTCAAACAATGCAGAGATGGGGCCCACCGTATCCCCCTGCGTGATGGCACCCGAGAGGGGCAGGTTGACCAGAATGGCACCAAAGCCCATGGGCAGCAGCAGGCTCGGCTCCATCTTTTTGGCGATGGCAAGGTAGATGAGCAGCGCACCGATGCCCCACATTACCACCATCTGCCAGGTCAGATTCCCAAAATTGGAAAAGAGACTGGCGAATGTGTTCAGAAGATCCATATTTATTTTTCCTCCTTGTGTTCCTGTGCCGGGCAAGAAAAAAGAGACCCCTGCCACAGCACTCTGTCTGTGACAAAAGTCTCAAGCCAACACATGACATCGGGCATTTCTGCCGTGATGACGCTGCCATGCAGCACCCCGCAGGCCCTGCGGAATGCCCTTTACTCCCTTTTATCGATTCTAATTAAATCAGAATGCAGTCCCCTCTGTCAAGGGGTTCCTGCATTTCTTTGCCAAACTTTGCTTCAGCGCTCAAACGTTGTGCTGAGGGTGGTCTCCCAGGTCTGGCCGGGGGCAAGGCAGGCTGCAGCGGCGCGCTGGCTCCACTCCTGGGGATCGGTCTGGGCACCGGGCAGGGAGTGCCACGGCTCAATGCAGACAAAGCGCACTGGCTTTGCCGGAGCCGACCAGATGAGGGTGTAGGGGTAACCCTCCACATTGCAGACGATTCCCTTGCCGGTGTCCTTCTCGTAGATGCCCAGTGTGCGGCTGCGCAGACCGGCCATGCAGAAGCTGTCGTTTTCAAACAGATCGTCTGTCAGGGGGATGCTCTGCTCGTTCTTCCACCGGTAACCGCACTTGCCGGTCAGCAGACCGTTGGGGTAAGCGTCCAGGATCATCGGGCTTTCCGGCTGGTCGAAGCGGAACTCGTAATCGGTGGTGGTGTGCTTGTCATCAAAGGGGATGCGGAACGCCGGGTGGTAGCCGATGCCGAACTGCAGCTCCTCGGCGGCATCGGCGGGGTTGGTGACGGTCAGGGTGTGGTGCACCGTCCTGCCCTCCAGCCGGAAGGTGCTGGTCAGAACAAAATCAAACGGGAAGCGCTCTGCCTTGCTCTTTTCATCCGAGCGCAGTTCCATCCGGATGGTGTCACCCTCGGCGCAGAGCAGGGTGTGCTCCATGTCCCGGGCAAAGCCGTGCTGCCCGCCGGGGTAGGTCTTGCCCTTATGGGTAAAGGCCCCGCCGGTCAGCTTGCCCGTCCAGGGGAAAAGGATGGGGGCATGGCGCTTCCAGACAGCCGGGTCGGCCTGCCAGAGCATCTCCTGCCCGGCGGCATTTTTCAGGCTGACTGCTTCGGCACCATGGGTATCCACGGTCAGGGTCAGGAATTCGTTGTGAATGGTTGCCTGCATGATTCATCTCTCCTTTTTATCTGTTGACGATGTGCTCGCCGTTTCCTTCCAGCCAGGTGCGCAGGTTCCGGGTGGTAATGTCCATCAGGTTCTGCAAAGCCTCCCGGGTCGTCCACGCAATGTGCGGTGTGAGGATAGCGTGGGGTTCTGCCCGCAGGGGGCTTTCCTGAGGCAGAGGCTCGGTGACAAAGGCATCGGCCCCGTAAAAGCCCAGCTGACCGCTGTGGAGGGCCGCTGCCACGGCCTCCTCATCCACCAGCGCGCCCCGGGCCGTGTTGAGCAGAATGGCCCCGGGCTTCATCTTCGCCAGCGCCTCCGCGTTGACAAGGCCCCGGGTCTGGGGCGTGGCCGGGCAGTGCAGGCTGAGGATATCGCACCGCCTCAGCAGGGTATCATAATCCACAAACTCCACACCGTCGGCGGCGTATTCAGGCCGGACGGTGCGGGTGCAGACCAGCACCTCCATGCCAAAGGCTCTGGCAATGCGGGCCGACTGCCGCCCGATGCTGCCATAGCCGTAAACGCCATAGGTCTTGCCATAGAGCTCCATCTGGGGCAGCAGGCCGATGCTCTCCGGGATATCCAGCTGCCAGCACCCCTGCTTGACGGCACGGTTGTAGCGCTCCGCGCACTGGCAGATGGCCAGCAGCAGGCTGAAGGTCATCTGGGCCACGCTGTAGGTAGAATAGCCCGGCACATTGGCCACTGCAACGCCGTGGCGGCGGCAGGCTTCCAGATCCAGGTTGTCGGTGCCCGTGGCGATGATGCCCACCCATTTCAGGTTCGGGCACTGCTGTAAGATCTCCTCGTCCATGCGGCACTTGTTCAGCAGAACGATGTCCGCATCTCCAATGCGGGGGGCGATTTCCTCGTAGGCCGTGCGGACATAACTGACGGTATCGGGCACCAGCGCCTTTACCCCCGACCAGTCGAGGTCGCCTTCCTCCATGACATAGCTTTCCAGAATGACAGCTTTCATCTCAGTCCTCCAACAAAACGTTCTCGCTCAGCACCTGACCGATGGGCTTTGCAATGCACAGGTCGGCCTGCGTATCGGCCCCGGTGGGCTGCATGTTGATGACCACCAGATGGCGGCCCCGGAAGTACCGGATGAGCCCCGCCGCCGGGTAGACCACCAGACTGGTGCCGCCGATGATGAGAGTATCCGCCTTGCGGATGGCAGACACGGCCCCGGAGAGCACTTCCTCGTCCAACCCTTCCTCGTACAGGACGACATCCGGCTTGACGATGCCGCCGCACTTGGGGCAGCGGGGCACGCCGGTACTGTTGGCAATGAAGTCCACATCGTAGAACGCGCCGCACTTCACGCAGTAGTTGCGCAGGGTGCTGCCGTGGAGCTCGTAAACGGTCTTGGAGCCAGCCGCCTGATGCAGGCCGTCGATGTTCTGGGTGACGATGGCTTTCAGCCTGCCCTCCCGTTCCAGCTTTGCCAGCCGCAGGTGGGCAGCGTTGGGCTTTGCCCCCTTCACAATGAGCTTATCCCGGTAGAACCGGTAGAACTCCTCGGGGTTCTCCTCCCAGAAGGTGTGGCTCAGGATGGTCTCGGGCGGGTAATCGTACTTCTGGTGGTACAGGCCGTCCACGCTGCGGAAATCGGGGATGCCGCTTTCGGTGGAGACCCCCGCGCCGCCAAAAAAGACGATGCGGTCGCTCTCGGCAATGATTTTTTCCAGTGCAGGAACCATAAAAGAAACGCTTCCTTTCCGGCAGATCGTTGTGTTTTGGATAGCTCCAGTATAACACAAATCCAGAGGAAAGGAAGCGTTTCTTTTTTTGATGGGATCGTCCCCTTGCTCAGCGCCCGTTTTCGGCAAACAGGGTCCCCAGCGCATCCAGCAGATCATGCGGGAGCATCCCGGTTTCCCCGTGCAGGGCAGCGGCACGGTCGGCAGCTGCACCATGGAGATAAACGGCACAGGCAGCGGCCTCAAAGGCAGGCAGACCGCAAGCCAGCAGGGCGCTGGTCATGCCCGCCAGCACATCCCCGCTGCCGCCCCGGGAAAGCCCCGGGTTGCCGGTGGGATTGACCGCACAGCGGCCATCCGGCCCTGCAATGACGGTGTGCGCCCCCTTCAGCACCACCACAGCATTCCATGCTTTCGCATAGCGCAGCGCCGTGCCTTCCCGGTCCGCGTTGATCTCTGCCGCAGAGCGCCCGGTCAGCCGGGCCATCTCGCCGGGGTGGGGCGTTAAAATCAGTTCTCCTTGAGGATGAAGTATTTTTTCCGTTTGGAGCAGGTCAGCGGCGGCGTTCAGGCCGTCCGCATCCAGCACTGCACTGCCGAAAAAGCCGGGCAGGAGCGTTTTTACCAGCGCCCGGGTCTCGGCAGCACGGGCCGCGCTCTGGGCCGTATAGCCAAGCCCGGGGCCCGCCAGCAGGACCGAAGCCTTCTGCCGCCGGATGCGGTCGATATTCTGGGGCGAGATGCCGCCCTCTGCCCCCGCTTCGCAGGGGCAGAGGCAGCACTCGGGCAGGCGGGCGGCCACAGCCGCCAGCACCGGCTCCACACTTGCCAGCGTAACGATGCCGGCCCCTGCGCGCAGGGCACCTTCCACGGCCAGCGCCGCCGCGCCCCGGTAGGACGCACTGCCCGCCACCGCCAGCACGGAGCCAAAGGTCCCCTTATGCGCATCCCGGGGGCGGAGCTGGATCTTTTGCCAAACAAAATCAGAAGTTGTTTCGAACATAGGCGGCTCCTTTCGGGTGAGATTTCGCCCTCTCAGTCAAAGCCTTACGGCTTTGCCAGCTCCCCCAAAGGGGGAGCCTATTGCGGGTCTTGGATAAAGGCAGCATTGCCTCTCCCTTTGGGAGAGGTGGCAGCGCGTAAGCGCTGACGGAGAGGGCGAGGATGTTACCCTTCCCCCTGCAAATACCTCCGGATCTCCTTCTCCGCTTCCTGCACCTCTTCATGGAACATGCGGGCAGAGACACGGAGGGCACCATGGCCCAGGATGATGACCTGTTCCATGCCATCGGAGGTGGCCACGCGGACGCGGCGGCCCTTGCCGATCTCATGGGTGACACGCTCGATGAACATATCGGCGGTCTCGGCTTCCCGGGTGTAGACCACATGGATATTGTGGTACTGCTCTATGCTGCCGGGGCTGCCCGGCACACGGTAGGCATCAAACACAAGGATGAGCACGCACTTTTTGAAGCCCTGATAGTTGCAGAGGATGTCCATCAGCCTGTGGCGGGCCGCTTCCAGGCTCTCTTTGGAGAGTGCGTTCAGCTCATCCCATGCAAAGATGATGTTGTAGCCGTCCACCAGCAGGTATTCGGGCTGGATCTCCCACTGTTCGGCGTTGAAATCGGGGCGTTCCCGCTTCTGGGTGGGGCGGAACGCCGCCAGCGGGTCCCGCTTGATGGGCCCATAGGTCTGTTCAAAGATCTTCAGCAGCTCAGCATCCTCTTCCAAAGTAGCACGATAGGCGGCCATCCGGCGGGGACGGGCCTGCACCGCTTCCTCGGTCTTTGCAGTCTTGCCCCAGCCGCTGTCTACATGCATGTGGCTGCGCACCTGCTCCCAGGGCACCACAAATCCGGCCCCGTGGGAGCAGAACACCGAATCTGCCGGGTTGTCGAGGTCGTGTTCCGGCTCATAGCCCGCGGCCTCGATGACCTCCGCTGCATTGTGGCAGGGACGGTAGCCGTCCAGCGTCAGGGTCAGGTGTCCCCTGCCCCGGGTGTAGCCCACCACCTCCATGGGGTAGCTGCGCATGGTGGAGGCCGGTGCCGTGCCGGTGAGCAGAGTGGTATCCCCGTCGGCTCCGGTCTCGGGCGGGTCAAAGCTGCCGCCCATGTTCTGGATATCGTTCATGGCGCGGCCCACGTTGTCAGAGGGCAGCTCCAGCCGGAAGGCATACCACGGCTCCAGCAGCTGGGTCTTGTGGATCTGGTCTGCCATCATCAGGCCCTGCCGGACGGCGCGGTAAGTCGCCTGCCGGAAGTCGCCGCCCTCGGTGTGCTTGAGGTGGGCGCGGCCCGCAATGAGGGTGATCTTCACATCGGTCAGGGGTGCCCCGATGAGCACGCCCAGATGCTGCTTTTCCTCAAGGTGAGTCAGCACCAGCCGCTGCCAGTTCTTGTCCAGCACCTCTTCCCGGCAGTCGGCAGCAAACTGCATTCCGCTGCCCCGGGGCAGCGGCTCCAGCTTAAGGTGGACTTCTGCATAGTGGCGCAGGGGCTCGTAGTGGCCCACGCCCTCTATGGCTTCGGTGATGGTCTCCTTATATAGGATGCCGCCGGGGCCGAAGCTGACCTCCAGCCCGTACCGCTCGGCCAGCAGGCTTTTCAGCACCTCCAGCTGGATCTCGCCCATCAGCTGGACATGGATCTCGCCCAGGGTCTCGTTCCAGACCACATGGAGCTGGGGCTCCTCCTCTTCCAGCCGATGGAGCTTTCCCAGCGCGGCGTGCACATCCGCGCCCTCGGGCAACAGCACCTGATAGCTCAGCACCGGCTCCAGCACCGGCAGGTCGCTGTCCCGTTCCGCCCCCAGACCCTCGCCCGGGCGGGCTTTGGTCAGGCCGGTGACGGCGCACACCTGGCCGGGGCCGATGCACTCCGCCAGCGTAAACTTTGCGCCGGAGTAGAGCCGCAGCTGGTTGGCCTTTTCGGCCCATGGCTCCCCGTCGACCTCTCCGGTGAGCTGGGCTTTCACCTTGAGTGCGCCGCCGGTCACCCGCAGCCAGGTCAGGCGGTTCCCCTGCTCATCCTGGCTCACCTTGAACACCTTGGCCCCGAAGGCTTCCAGCGCGGGAGCCGGGCGGGTATAGCGGTCCAGGCCCTCCACCAGCGCATCCACACCCTGCAGCTTCAGGGCTGAGCCAAACCAGCAGGGAAACACATGCCGCCGGGCAATGGCGGGGATGAGGTCGGTATCGGTCAGGTTTCCCCGGTCCAGCATTGCCTCCATCAGCCGCTCATCGCAGAGAGCCAGCGCCTCGTCCCGGTCAGCCTGCTCTGCCCCAAAATCCACAAAGCCATCTCCCAGCCGACGGTTCAGCTGGGTCAGAAGCGCTTCCCTGCCCGGGCCGGGCAGGTCCATCTTGTTCACGAACACAAAGGTGGGGATGCGATACCGCCGCAGCAGCCGCCAGAGCGTCTCGGTATGGCTCTGCACGCCGTCGGTGCCGCTGATAACCAGCACCGCATAATCCAGCACCTGCAGTGTCCGCTCGGTCTCCGTGGAAAAATCCACATGGCCCGGGGTGTCCAGCAGGGTAAAATCGGTATTGCCCGTCGTGAAGAGGGCCTGCTTGGAGAAAATGGTAATACCGCGCGCCTTTTCCAGCGCGTCGGTGTCCAGAAAGGCATCCTTATGGTCCACCCGGCCCAGCTTGCGGATGGTGCCGGTGCCGTAGAGCAGGGCCTCGGAAAGGGTGGTCTTGCCGCTGTCCACATGGGCCAGAATGCCGATAACCAGCTGCTTATGCTCTTGTTCCATGCCGCGGCCCCCTTACAGTGCGCTGGCGATCAGCGCAGCAGCGACCAGCGGCAGGCCCAGCACCAGATTGGAGAGCAGGCTGCAATAGGTGCGCTCCTCGGGTTCCAGCTCCTCAAAGGAGACGATCTTCTCATCCGCATAGTCGATGATGGAGCGGGTGGAGTGGATCTTTTTCTGCCGCTTGCCCATCCCCTTGAACTCCTCCAGCAGATGGTGGATGGTCACGCCATCCAGCCGCAGGTAGTCCACCCAGGCCCAGATGAGCAGCACCACGCCGCACAGAAAGCCCGGGGCCTCCCAGATGGTAAACGTGCCATCGCTGACATAGCGCTGCCACAGCAGCATCAGCACGGCCACAATGGAGGTGCGGGTCACGGTCTTATATAAAATGGGGTGGAACATGTAGCGTTTGTACATCGAGGTCAGTTTCTTCATGGTGCGCTCCTTATTGATACAGATACACTTTATTGTATCATGTTTTTGTGAAAAAAGATAGCTGTTTTGTGCGCACAGCGTGAACAGTTTCTCTCTTTCGCCTGTCCTTCACGGATATACAGTTCTTTCCATTTTATAGTAATTTTTTCCACATTCTTTTTCCATGAAAGTGTTTGTCACCGTTTTGTTTCCAATTCTATGCTGTGGCGGATTGACTTCTTTCCAGTAAAGTGCTAAAATATACAGTGGTGCGACTTTTGTCTTTCCTGTGCACTTTTTGGAAAGGCAGACAGCCTCACTGTGTTTAGGAAAAGGAAAAACGTGCGGCTCTGTCCGCGCAAGATCTGGGAGGATCATCCAATGAGCTTCAATTTTGATCGCCGCACCTTCCTGAAGGGTGCAGGTGCTGTGGGTGCCGCCAGCCTGCTGGCAGCCTGCGGCGAAAAGTCCAACAACACCGGCAATGGTGCTGCCGCCAGCGGCGCTGCTGCCCCCAACTCCACCGGCGCTACCCCCCTGAAGGAGTTCATCTCCTTTGAGAGCGGCAACCGTGAGCTGGAAAGCTGGAACATGCTGTACACCCAGAAGGCTGAAGATGCCAACGTGGTCACCAACCTGTGGGACGGCCTGCTGAGCTTTGACCGCTACGGCAAGGTGGTGCCCGCCATCGCTTCCAGCTGGGAGCACAATGAGGATGCCACTGTCTGGACCTTCCACCTGCGGGACGACGTGGACTGGGTGGATTGCAACGGTGAGGTGAAGGCTCACCTGACCAGCAAGGACTTCCTGGTTGGTTTTGAATGGGTGATGAACGCCATCAAGAACGAGGCCAACAACACCTCCATGCCCAACGATACCATTGTGGGTGCTTACGAGTACTACGAGCTGACCAAGGAAGCCGGTGACGCTGCTGCTGACATGACCTACGAGGACATGCTGGCTGCCGGTGTGGGCATTGAGGCTCCGGATGATTACACTCTGGTGTTCACCTGCCCCAGCGCCTGCCCCTACTTTGATACCGTTGCCGCCTACAACAGCTTCTACCCCGTGGCTCCTGCTCTGATCGAGGAGCTGGGTGTCGAGGGCTTCCGGAGCTGCGACAACACCACCATGTGGTACAACGGACCCTATGTGGTGGAGGAGTACATCCAGGGCAACACCAAGAGCTACATCCCCAACCCCAACTACTACGATGCTGCCAACGTCAGCCGCTTTGAGCGCTTCACCGTCACCATGATCAGCGACGGTTCCATCAGCCTGCAGCTGTATCAGAGCCGCGAGCTGGACGAGGTGGACCTGGGCGAGAGCAACATCACCACCATTCAGTCCGATCCTTCCAACGAGTACAATCAGCAGCTGTGCGAGAAGCGTGCCAAGAAGTTCAGCTACTGCTTCATCTTCAACTACGACAAGAAGAACACCGATGGCACCCCCGATGAGAACTGGAACAAGGCCATTGCCAACAAGGCCTTCCGTCAGTGCTTCTCCAAGGGCATGGTGCTGAACAAGTTCTTCGCCCGTTACAACCCCATCAATCCCCTGAAGTGCGAGAATGATTTCTTCACCATGAAGGGCCTGTGCTACACCTCTGACGGCACCGACTACACCAACCTGGTGGCCAAGGAGATGGGGCTGGACGGCGAGGCTTACGATGGCAAGACCATGAAGCGCCTGCGCGCCAACAACGGCGACATCACCGAGCTGAAGAAGCAGGCCATGGAAGAGCTGAGCGCCATTGGTGTCACCTTCCCTGTTCACTGCTCCTACTATATTCTGGCCGGCTCCACCTCCGCTCTGGACAGCGCAACCGTCCTGAAGCAGTGCTTCACCGACAGCTTCGGCGATGACTTCATCGTGCTGGATGTCAACACCTTCGTGTCCTCCACCATGAAGGAAGTCGTGGCGCCCAAGCTGCAGAGCTTCGTCCACATGGGCTGGGGCGCTGACTTCGGCGATCCCATCAACTTCCTGACCCAGATCATCGTTCACGACGACAATGCTTACTACAGCTGCAACATGACCAACATCGCAGGCATTGTGAACAATGGCCCCGCCAGCTACCAGACCGAGCTGGTTGCAGCCTACGAGAAGTTCACCGATCTGGTGAACGAGGGCCGTGCCATCGTTGACGACACCGATGCACGCTACGCTGCATTTGCCAAGGCCGAGGCTTACTTCCTGGACGAGAACCTGATCTTCCCCACCGTCTACGATATCACCTGGTGCCTGACCCACGTCAACGAGTACAGCAAGATCAACGCAATGTATGGTCCCTGCAACTACAAGGCTGTGAACTGGGAGACCAGCGAGGAGGCTTACACCACCGAACAGTACGATGCGTTTGCTGCCGCATTCGACGCAGCCACTCAGGCCTGATCGCGTGAACCAATAGCCAATCGCAAAAAGCAGAACCGGACGTTTTTGAAGCGTCCGGTTCTTTTTTTGCCCCCTGACAGCACAAAACCCCGCCGCACGGGAAAGCTCCCAGCGCGGCGGGGTCATTGTGTTAAAATACAGGAAAGCGGATCAGCTTACAGCTGGCTTTCATACTCCTTGCGGTAGCCTTCCAGCTCACGCTGGTTGCCATACACAAAGTGGCCGTTTGCGATCTCTTCCCAGACCGGCTTATCCACGCTGTAATCGTGGATCGAGGGGTCATAGACCAGCAGCTTCTTGTGCTTTTCAAGGCTGGGGTCAGGGATGGGAACCGCGCTCAGCAGGGCTTTGGTGTAGGGATGCAGCGGATGGAGGAACAGCTCCTCCGCCTCAGCCAGCTCCACGATACGGCCCTTGCTGATAACGGCGATACGATCCGAGATGAACCGGACCACCGACAGGTCATGTGCAATGAACAGGTAGGTCAAGCCGCGGCTCTTCTTCATCTCGTTGAGCAGGTTCAGCACCTGTGCACGGATGGAGACATCCAGTGCAGAGATGGGCTCGTCGGCCACGATGAACTCCGGCTCCATGACCAGTGCACGGGCAATGCCGATGCGCTGGCGCTGGCCGCCCGAGAACTCGTGGGGGAAGCGGGAGGCAAACTCCGGCAGCAGGCCGACCTCATGCAGGGCGTTCATCACCTTTTCATGCAGGTCTTCCTGATCCTTGTAGAGATGATGGTTCAGCAGGCCCTCGGCAATGATATACTCCACCTTGGCGCGCTCGTTCAGCGAAGCCATGGGGTCCTGGAAGATCATCTGGATCTTGCGGATGACCTCTTTGTCCAGTTCCTTGGAGATCTTGCCGTTGATCTTCTGGCCCTTGAAGAAGATGTCGCCGCCGGAGGTCGGGTTGATGCGGCAGATGGCACGGCCAATGGTGGTCTTGCCGGAGCCGGACTCGCCGACCAGCGAGAAGGTCTCGCCCTTATAGATGTCAAAGTTGACATGATCGACAGCAACAAATTTCTTCTTACCGGAGCCAAAGGTGATCTGAAGGTCTTTCAGCTCAATCAGCTTTTCGCGTTCAGCCATTTAAGTTGGCGCCTCCCATCTTTCCCATTTTCTCACGCAGGTTCTGGATGGAGTGCGGCCGCTCGATCTTGGGAGCGCGCGGGTCCAGATACCAGGTCTTTGCGGCGTGGGTCTCGGACACCTGGAAGAACGGAGGCTCTTGCACAAAGTCGATTGCCAGCGCATGCTTGTTGCGGGGCGCAAATGCGTCACCCTTGATCTCGTTGAACAGGTTCGGGGGAGTACCATCCACGCTGGGCAGGGCCTCACCCTTGGTGCCCAGCTGCGGCAGAGCCTGCAGCAGAGCCCAGGTGTAGGGATGCCATGCGTCGTAGAAGATTTCCTCCACGGTGCCGTATTCCACGATCTGGCCGGCGTACATCACGGCCACACGGTCTGCCACGTTTGCCACAACGCCCAGGTCATGGGTGATGTAGATAACGGACATGCCCAGCTCCTTCTGCAGGTCGCGGATCAGCTGCAGGATCTGTGCCTGAATGGTCACGTCCAATGCAGTGGTGGGCTCGTCGCAGATCAGGATCTGCGGGCGGCAGGCCGCTGCAATGGCAATGACGACACGCTGACGCATACCGCCGGAGAACTCGTGGGGGTACTGCTCGTACCGACGCTCGGGGTCGGGGATACCCACCTTGCCCAGCATCTCGATGGCAGCCTTTTTGGCTTCCTCGCCCTTCAGACCCTGGTGATGCTCAATGCTCTCCTGGATCTGCTTGCCGATCTTCTTCAGCGGGTTCAGGCTGG
>OLOR01002062.1_pt1 | contig 16564 bp, 13 predicted proteins | sample 1672521 | NCBI WGS metagenome assembly OLOR01 (sample SAMEA3136695, study PRJEB25190) | human gut metagenome | biome: human gut; feature: human-associated habitat; material: faeces | place: Austria | collected 2013
CTCCCGTCTGGGATATAGAGAACTAATAGCCTACGGCAATCCAGCAGACACCATATTGAGAGGCATCTGCCCTGTACCCGTTAAGCGTGAAACCTGTACTAGAGACATTAGACGGAGATACATTGACTTGATCAGGTCTTCCTCCTTGGTAGCTAGCAACAATGTACGCATTTGTAAACGTTGTTGAGAAGTTGATCTTTGTTGACGTAATTCCGCTTTTCCCTCCGAGCGTCGCTTGTCCGAACTCAATGTGTCTAATACGGGATATAGAGAACCGCCCTAAGCTTTTAATACCGCCTTCTCTAACCTCTTGATATTACGCCTGCATATCTCGGTATCAAGCATCAGATAGTGTTCTGTTGTCGTACTAAGACTCTCATGGCCGTGCATGTATTGGATGTCAGAATCAGGCACACCAATACGATGCAGATTGGTAACCGACGAATGCCTGAGGTGCTTAGGAGCAACGCACCTCACGCCCTTGTACTTAGCGACCTTACGAAGTTCACGAGCATATACCTCAGGGTTAGGATTATCCCCCAAAAGCCAATCCGTAGACGCTGGCTTAAGTTGGCGCTTGATCTCGCGTAGGCGCTCTACAGCAACCTTAGGGAGCACGTTCTTGCGCTTACTACGTTTAGTCTTGACTTTTGTCACGACAACCTCACGATCAATCACTTGCAAGCCCCTAGAAATTGTCACAACACCCGATCTAAGGTCAATATCTCCCCACTGTAGACCGCAGCTCTCAGATCGCCTGAGACCTAGCCACATAGCACAGATGACTACAGCTTCATACTTCCACCCATAAAGCGCACGTAAAAGCTCCTTAAACTCTCTGAGGGATAAGGCTCGAGGTTTCTCTCTGCTCTCAATCTTAGGTAGTCTGACAGCCCGCCACTTAGGCTCTGCAACATCATCAGGATAGTACTCGTCCCCTATTGCGCAGTTGATGATCTGATGTAGTGTCTTATACGCTGACCTAGCAGCGCCTGGTTTCTTAAACGTATTTATCCACTGATTTATGAGCGGTATACGGATCTCGTGTATCTCATAGTTACCCCATTGGCACTCTATGTGATTGGTCCAATCGCGCATATAACCATCAACAGTAGAGGGTGCTTTTTGAGCCTTGATATAAGGCACGTAATGAGACCAGTAGTAGACGTTTAACTTCATTTTTTCTCCTTTTCTTACTGAAAAGTCCCAGACCAGATCGCAACAAAAACGCGCTGTTTTGTCTGGGACTTAGGCCGAGCGACACCTCTCGTAATCTCTCATTGTCGAAAGGTATCTCTATGTCATTTGAGCAGTGGGTAGCACTTGCCCCTCAGTATCTAATCCTTATTTGTGGCGCATTTGCAACGTTGTGCGGTGCTGTAGGTTGGCTTTACAAAGGCTACAAAGCGGCGCGAAAGCCACACGATGACGTTGTATCCCGCCTTGATAAGTTGGCATTAGAACACAAGCACTACGACAAGTGTCTTGCTAACGATCATGAGCGCCTCAACAGATACGACAAAGACAACAAGCTCACCCTGCGTGCCCTTACGCAGCTCATAACACACGAGCTTGACGGCAACCATATAGACAAGCTTGCAGAGGTACGCGACGACATCAACGACCACTTAATCAACAGGTAAGGAGAGACCATGGCGAAACACGCAGAAAACGAAGCGCCTATTGAGGACATCACGACAGACGAACAAGAGCAAAACGGCAAAACGGTACTCGAATTTAACACTGAAAACGCTAAACCTTCAAAAGACACGATTGCTCGCACTGTAGCTTTTGGTCTTGTGTGGCTCAACCAATTATTTGCATTTGTCGGAGCGCCAACACTCGATCTCGACCCCGATGCGGTCTATGCAGGCGTATCAACGGGTATCACGTTCGCAGTATCCTTTTTGGCGTGGTGGAAAAATAACAGTTTCACAAAGGCTGCTATCGTCGGCGATCAAGTCAAGGACGTGTTGCAAGCAGAGGACGAGTAATGCCGTATTTTGCTCAGGCATCCATCGACGAGCGCGGCAAGATTGCAGGAGGACAAGCAGGCAACCAATCAGGGCGCGAGCTTAACACACGAGCGGTATATTCCTCGTCCTCTAATCCGTGGTTTAGCGTCGTAGCAAAAGACCCCGCCGTACGCGCCGAGATCAACCGATTAGCTAAGGCCGCAGTTGCTAACCCCTACATTGGATACGATCAATACGAGCGCAATACGTTGCTTATTCAAGCGCGCAAGGTCGGTTGGGACTTATCCAAGATCACGGTAGCTTGCGAAACCGATTGTTCGGGACTTGATGGAACTCTCGCGATCTGCGCGGTCTATCGTGTGCTAGGACAAGATGCTGGCGATAAGGTATATAACGCGCTCTATGCTGGTAGCAATCTGCCAGCAACAAGTAACTTTAAGACCAAGTTTGCAAAGCTGCCAGAGTATTTTGAGATCGGCACTGGCATGTCTACCATGCCTGGCACGTTTAACTGCCGTGACGGTCACGCGGTTACCGTTGTTGATGCTATGGTCACTCCTGGCAAGCTATCAAGTGGCGCTAGTGCGGGCGCGTCTCTTGCATCGTCTAAGTATCCTTGCAAGGGTTGGACAGGAGCGGAGGTCAAGCGAATCCAACAAGCCCTCACCGACAAGGGATACTCAGTCGGTGACGCTGGCATTGATGGCGACTTTGGCGCTGACACTGACAAGGCTGCGCGCAAATTCCAAAGCGATCGCGGCCTAGAGATCGATGGTGTCGTTGGTCCAATGACTCAGACCGCGCTCTATGGCTCGTCTAAACCAGCAACACCAGTGCCAAACTATGCAACGGGCGAGTATCGCACGGTAGTAGATGCTATCAATGTGCGCACAGGCGCGGGCAAAGGCTACAGCAAAAAGAGCAAGTCGCAGCTCACGCCAGATGGACAACGCCACAGTAACGATAACGGACAGCTTAACGTGGGCACTAACGTCACGGTGTCCAAGGTGCTGCGCGATTCAGGCGGCAATACGTGGGGACTTATCCCTAGCGGTTGGATGTGTCTAGAGTGGGATGGTAAGCCTTACGTAAGGAGACGATAATGGGAGCAGGAAGAGCAACATCGCAGGACGAAGAACTGTTTAACGACTATGATGGCTTTGTCGCAAAGTTCGCGCCTAAGCTTACAACAGATGATTGTTATACCCCCCCCCAAGTGTATAACGCGGTTGTAGAGTGGGCTTGTCATGAGTACAGCTTTGATCGTTCGGCAATTGTGAGACCGTTCTATCCTGGCGGCGACTATGAGAACTTTTACTACCCTGATGGGTGTGTTGTAGTAGATAACCCGCCGTTTTCAATCCTTAGCAACATCGTTAAGTTCTACCTTGCTAAAGACATCCGCTTCTTTTTGTTCTGCCAAGGGACAACTGCGCTACAGGCTAAGGGAAGGGTATGCGCTATATGTGTAGGCGCACAACTGACCTATGACAACGGCGCGAAAGTCAACACTTCGTTCCTCACCAACCTAGAGCAAGGCATTAGAGCGCGAACAGCGCCGAAGCTCCTCAAAATGATTGTAGAAGCAAACAAGCTAAGTAAAACTAGTAATCCAATGCCAAAGTACGAGTACCCAAACGAGGTTGTAACTGCTTCCGCGCTGAGCCTCTTAAGCAAACGCGGCATAAACTACAGTATTACATCCAATGATTGCCTAGACATCGACAAACTAGACCACCAAAAAGATTACGGTAAAGCTATTTTTGGAGATGGTCTTTTATTATCCGAACGTGCAGCCGCCGAACGTGCAGCCGCCGAACGTGCAGCCGCCGAACGTGCCGCAGCGCAGCATTGGCAATTGTCTGCGCGAGAAATAGAGCTGCAACAAAGCCTCGGATAGAGCTACCAACGCCTACCAGCTTTCGGAGGATTGGCTAGGCGATCTCTGATTGATGCAACGCTTACCATAACGCCTGAACCCATGTCATCGCGTGTAACAAGGCCTCCTGCTTTGATTATGTTGTATACACGCCCACGAGTAACGCCAAGCATCTCAGCGGCCTTGCTAACGCCTACCCATGACGGCTCAAGGCCTTCTATTGTTGCTGTTAGTTCGTCATCGTCTTTCATTGAAACTGCAGTTTCATCAATCTTAATTCCAAGCGTGATAAACACAGCGTGGAGCTGTTTAGGCGTAAGTGGCACCTCTAACAGCTCCCCGTTTTCCTCCACGACAAGGCTAGCCCGATCAATAGGTGTGTAACCTTGCTCAAGCTCTAATCCGTGTTCTATTTTCCTCATTAGTTCTCCTGTAGCCAAAACGGGCGCGTTGTACGCATGTCTTTAATAAGCCCACACCACTCATACGTCTGACCATTGTAATCAGCAGAGATGCGGCAGACCTCGTTTCCCTTCTTGCTTGTCTCGAAAATTGCACGTTCAGGGTGTGATTGCACATAGTCTGCAACAGATACGAGAGCAGGGCGCTTGCTTTGTTCTTCTTTCTCGATTCGGTAGGCAAGAGCAGCTTTTGCATTTTCAAGGTCTGTAGCGGTGTCTCCAACGCTCACAAACACGCCAAACTTCTTAGCTAGGGTTTCCGCGTTCTTGATCTTGCCATTGTTATCAATACGTGTCATGATGTGTCCCACATGGTGACCGCTGGGCGGGGAAGCCGTGAGATGCTTCCCCTTGGCGTGATTAGTGCTTTTTACAAACTATGATGATGACTTTTACTCGTAAACAAGCTGCAACCACTAACGCGATCACTATTTCCATGTGGCCTCCTTCCTACTAGGTGGGAGGCTTCTCTTTTGTTCCTCCCTGCTATGTCTATAATTATATACGTTACTGTATCTAATTACAATATATTATTTAATTATTTTTGGGAAAGTTTTTTAAGCTCAAAAAGAGGCCTATTTTTACTGCCATTTACTGCCATTTACTGCCATTATTACGTTTTAGAAAAATGTAACATCAACGTTTCCGCAGGTCAGGCCACTGCCATTTACTGCCATAAAAGAGCGGGAGTTAGCGGGAGTTATCAAACAAAAAACCCGCTTTGAACTGGCAAAACGGGTTGGGAACTCTGGCGGAAGGAGAGGGATTTGAACCCTCGTTACCGGGAGTGCCGGTAAAACGGTTTTCGAGACCGCCGCATTCAGCCGCTCTGCCATCCTTCCAAAGGTATTCAATTGTATGCCGATGAGGCCATCTTAGAGCAAGTGCATTTGCAAATGCCCCATGCAAGTGCCCCCTTCGGATTTAGCAGTCGTCCTAAACCCGATAGCATCAGCACCCATCAGCTTAAAAACAAAACGCCCTTGTCGGGCGTTTGGAATTTTCTGGCGGAGAGATGGGGATTCGAACCCCAGATACGCTTTTGGCGTATACACGATTTCCAATCGTGCTCCTTAAGCCAGACTCGGACATCTCTCCTTGTTTAACCCATGCACATCCACGTATTGCGCAGACACTACATGCGACCAAAAATTATAGCAAATTAGTACGCGCTGACAAGAGAATAAAAGCCATCTTGCGCCAAAATCTTCAGTGGAACATCAAAAAGCGCGCTCATGCGGTCGGAGGTAAGCTTCTCCACCTTGGTCCCATCATCAAAAATGTGTGCATTTTTAATCATCAAAACACGATCAATTTCAGGGATAATGTCCTCTGGATAATGCGTGACCAAAATGATGGACTTACCAGCGTGATGCAAATCGCGCATTGCCTTGCGAACGTAGAACATGCCCTCCGGATCGAGGCCAGTGGTAGGCTCATCGAACACAAGAACCTCAGGATCATGAATCAACGCGCGCGCAATAAGCACACGACGAGCCTGACCCGAGGAAAGCGTCTTAATACCGCGGTTGGCCAGATGACCCACGCCAACCATCTCAAGCGCTGCCTGTGCGCGAGCAAGCGATTCATCCGTTACCACACAATGACTCGGCACCCCGAGCGTGCCAAAAAGACCACCGCATACAATCTCAAGCACCGGCAACTGTACCGTAATCTGATCCTGCATGGTTGACGAGACCACACCCATCACGGACTTAATGTCAGCGAGTGTGGCGCGATCGTCACCCTTGAAGTAAACCGGTGGATTGTCGCGATGAAGCGGCAAAATCTCACGCGTCATCAACTGAATAAAGGTGGATTTGCCTGCACCATTTGGTCCTAATATGGCGATGGATTCGCCTTGCTCGAGCTGGAAATGCTCAACGTCTAAAATGACGTTTCCTTGGCGTCGCACGACAGCATCGTTAAACTCAATCAATGGTGGGAACTGAGTAGATTGCGAGCAACTAGATTCCGAAGTTGATTCCAAGGTAGACTCCAGGGTTGATTCCATATGCGCTTCCTTTACCGTAACAGCTATGACTCTTTGTTTCCTTACTTTACCTAATTAAAGATAGTACCAAATTAAAAATCGCTCCGGCATGCAGCAAACAAGGTTATAGAAAAAGAGCCAGCCCCGAACATTCTCGAGGCCAGCTCTTCTTATACCAGCATTGTGAGCCTAGATGCCTTATCCCTAGATGCCTTACTTTTTACGCTGCATCTTTCTTCTTGCAATCACCAGAGCGATTGCCGCAAGAACAGCTACTACCGCAACACCGCCAATAGCCATTCCCATGTAGTCACCCGTTTTAGCAGAAGAATCTTTCTTTGCTTGATTATCAGGGTTTGCCTTACCTGGTTTGTCAGGAGCAGCAGAAGGAATGGGATCCGCAGGCTCATCAGGAACGGGCTCTACCACAACCTCAATAGTGTGGTTTGCTGCCAAATCCTCAAAAGTATACGAGGTAGCGTTCACCAGTTCAGGATGCTCTACGCCATCAATGATCACCTTAGCTACGCGATACTTAACGCCGTCTTGTTCTCCAGCTTCCCACGTTACAGTATGGCTGTCGCCTTCAACAATTTCAGTCGTAGCGGTAATGGTACCTGGACCGCCCGTCAATTTGGTAGAAATCTCATACGTCTGAACGTTCTCATCAGTAGGGTTGCTTAAGGCACGTTGAGGAGGCTTAGTTGTGTCTTCCGGAAGGCGTTTTTCAGTCTTAACTTCAATCTTATAATCCCCTGGATTGTTCTTAATGTATTCAAGAATATTATCAGGAATAGTCGCACTACCTTTTTGCTCTTGACCAGGTTCAGGCTTTATTGGATCACCAATCTTTATTCCTTCAGGAGTAGTAATAACAATCTCAGTTACTACACTGTCATCAGGAACCTCCCAGGTAACTTTTGGACTCTCTGTAGGGGTAGGAGTATCAGGATTCGATGGGTCAGTTGGATCAGGATCCTTTGGAAGAATGGTGTCACCAATAATAGTAACTTCACCTGGGCCACCTGTTATCTCAGTCTCAATCGTGCTTGGAGGATTGCCCTTATCATCCTTTAATGTATCAGGGGTGATAGGAGTCTTACCGTTCTCAGTGAAGTAAATTACATACTTATGATTCTTCTCAATATTAGTTACACCTGAAGTCATAGATGTCTTATTGTCAGAAACCTGTAGAGCCTCAATTACCTCAGGTTCAAACGTAGGATTATCCACATACGTCAAAGCAGAAGCAACATGCCCCAATGCATTGAGCGCGTCAACCATGATGTTGGCATCCTGAGCATTGCTCAAGTACGCTTGGCCTTGTGCCTGAGCTTGAGCTTGAGTTTGAGTTTGTGCTTCACCCTGAGCGGCTGCCCCCGTTTCAGCAGATTGTACCTCGGGAGCAACCTCTGTTGCTGCTGACTCATCTACTGAAGCATCTTCAACTTGGCCTTCCGTTTGACTGTTGTCTGCCGCGTTGTTATCCGCTGCATTGCCAGCTGCGTTACCTGCTTCATTACCTGTTACGTTATCTACCACATTGTTGTCAGGCGCAACAACAGGCTTATCAGCAGGAGCTGGAGCTGAGGTATTGCCCGTATTGCCAGCAGGTTTACCAGAAGCAGAAGCTGCATTATCAGTACCTTGCTCCTTTGATAAATCCAACGGATCACCAGCAATGAGAGCTTGAACGCTTGCGGCCAAAAGGTTTACCGCACTCAATTGCTCACCCTTGCCTTCCACATTCTGTCCACTTGCTCCACTAGCATCAGTTGCAGGCGCGGCCTCGGCTTTATAAATCTCATTACCATCAAGCTCAATGTAGCTGATATATGAGCCAGATCCAGCTTGTGCCTTAATATCAGCATAATCGTTACCCTTATACATAGACTTTGATGCCGATGCGGTACCGTTACCATACGTCTTAATGTTGACGTTGTAGATAACAGGCTTCAAGGTAACCACAACATTTTGATCTTCCGTGATGTTGTCCAAAGAAAGGTCGCGATCATTAGGGCCAGCTGCTGCTTTGCCATTAACTTTGACACTCTCTACTTCGTACACAGCATAATCAGAACTCGTTTTATCATCAGTAGTCTTGATGACAGGTTGCCAGGACACATCGTAAGAATCTCCCTTTGCTACCGTAGAGCCACCAGTAATAGTGCCCGGTCCTCCTACAATCTGGGTTGATACTTGCAAATTGTCGGGTTTTAATAAGGTCTCACCCGTTGCAGACTCAGCAACGATATCAACGACATGATTTGCTGCAATATCTGCAAACGTATAACGATTCGTTGCAACCTGAGCTGCACTTAACGCCTTACCGTCAATCGCCACACTCTTAATAACGGTGCCGGGCTGGACGCTCCATTCCACAGCATGGGTATCGCCCTTGGTTGCAACAGCAGAATCAGAAACGGTGAGCCCCTGCGTTGCGCCATACTTATTAACCGTAATGGTGTAGAAGCCCTTGGTTGTCGTTGCAGGAATTACCGGAATCTCTGCAAGCGTTACCACAACCTCGTGGTTGGCCTGGATATCAGTAAACGTAAAGTCTTTGGTGTTTACATCAATTGACTTGCCATCAACTTCAATCATGGCAATGTAGGCATTCTCACCGGGAGTCCACGCGACGGTGGCATTCGCACCCTTGGCTACGGTTTGACTCGGAGTAATCGTTGCACCCTGGGTTGCACCTTTGAGTTTTGTACTTACGGTGACGTAATTTACTACGGGATTAACTACCGGCTCTTGTGACTCAATGATATAGATAATGTCAAGAACAACGTCTTCAGCATCAGGATCCGATGGGTCAGCAGGGTACACAACATGGATGTTATACTCACCTGGCTCGGACGGATCTATCTCGTCAATGATCTCTCCACCTTTGGTGATCGTGATTACCGGATCACTACCGCTGGGAACCTTGTCGCCCCTCTTGGGTCCGTCAGGATCTTTGGGATCAACCGGATCATCTAAAACATCCTCGATGATCTTCTCAACATCTACGCCACCACTAGGCTTGTCAGGATTAGTAGGATCACTGGGATCACCTGGGTTGGTAGAACCACCTGGATTTGAAGGGTTAGAGGGATTGTTCGGATTGGTGGGATCACTTGGATCAGGCTTCACCGGAGTGGTAATAACGATAGGGTCAGGCTCGCCATCTCCATCTTCATCAGTGCCACCAATGGTCGTAACTCCGCGATTCTTAACCACCAATGATCCATTTTTAAAGTTCACATAGTAGTTACCGTTCTCAGTCAGATAACCCTGGCTTATTCCTGTTGTAGCCACCTTAGAAAAATGAGGAATCAAACTATACGTGCCCGCTTGGGGATCCTGCGTATCAAGCACCAAGCCACCATGGGTCATAACGGTATACTCTACGCCTCCTAATACATCCTCAATAGTATTGGGTTTAGGTGTTGCTTCATCCTCACTAACCTGCTCTGTAGGACAAAGCATGTAGCCAGGAATTATGCCGCCGTTTTGAGCTACTGCATCAGCATCGTATTCTTGCGCATTGTTGGTATATGCGATGGGATCGGTCTTTACCCCTGTTGTCCAACCCGTTACAAGAGTTCCGTTATCTTTATTGGCAAAGCTCGTTGTTATGACGATGGGCCGAGGAGTAACGACACCTTTTACGGTAAGAGAGGTTTTACCGTCTTCACCCGTAGTTATACCAGCAACTGAATAATCAGCAGCATCCACACCTTTAACCTGAACGCCATGTAAAACTAAATCAACACTATCTCCCGCATCTGAGGTTTTATACTCTGCGGATTCATACGTAAGATATGCTTGAGCGCCTGACTCTACTAAGTCAGAAATATTAATAGTTCCTGGTCCAGGGAACTGCTTTGTCCCATCGTACACTTTGGTGTAATTACGTCCTGATACCGACACTTCCTGTGTTTGATCAGGATTAGTAGGATCTACGTCCTTAATAACTGTATCTTTTGTTGCATCTGGATTATTAGGATCCTCGACACCTGGTTCACTTGGTGTTACGGGAATTGCTGGTTTAGTAAGATCTAGGTTCTTCTTTTTGATTTTGAAGGTTGCAGAACCAGTAGTGTAAGGCTGTGTTGGATGGTCTTGACCGTCGCTATCTTTGTATTGCTGCAAGAACGTAGCGCTAGAAACCACTTTATAGGTTCCAACATGAGTGGGAAGTTCACCAGCTTGTAATTCGATCCAATCATCATTACGACTTGGTTTGCCCCCGTCTTTCAATTTGTAATACGTACGTGTTGGTGTCGTATTTTCATAGAGATACCTGCTATTGTCATCAGCATCTCTACCAACAATGGTTTTTACCTGATATTCACCAGTATTTTCATCCTGGATATATTCACCATTGACATTTTCTTTAATTGCAAGAGGCTGACCTACATAAATATCATCTGCTTCAGTGGTGATAGTTTGAGCGGTAGGATCAATATTGATCTCCACTTTCACAACAATGTCCACGTTGACATCGCCGCCACCAGAGGTACTTTGAGAGGGGTCATCCTCATCACCCTCCAGACCACCATACTCGACTACATAAACCGAGACACTGCTATTGTCATGGGCAAAATCATTCCATGTAAACGCGGGCGTAGCGCTGGTATAGAAGTGAGCGCACATCTCGCCGCTAGCGCTATTAGGCTCATTTTGAGCCCAATTCACATACATAGTACCGCCGTCAGGATCAGGAGCGGCCGTTTGACTCTTCAAGCCGCCATAGGAACAAAGTTTACCCGCCTCAGGACCAGATACCCAATAGTAGTACTGAGGTCCCACATTGGCACCCGCATAGGTATTGGTGGGTACGGTGATGTTATTAGACTTGTAAAACTCGTTATAGGCATCACGCACACGCTTGCCAGCATTGGGGCCTTTCTCAATGGTTCCACTGGTATAGGGATCCCAACTGGTAAGACCAATCCAGCAATTGGTGCCAATCATACTTTTAACGTAGTCATTCTCCTGCTGGCTCGTGAGAGTCACAAGATAGCCCTGCATGCCCATATAAGTCTTTTGCGAGGCAGCCTTCAAGGCATTTTCCCAGGCGATGGAGCCGCCGCTCACGGTCTCGTAGTAATGACCGTTCAAAGAGTTGTAGTCGTAGCGTTTAGTCACCGGCTCAAAGTTGGCAATCATGCGGATAGATTTGGTAGTGGTATTATCTGAAAGCTTGATGGTCAAATGGCTGCGCAGATAGTCTTGCCATTGGGCTGCCGTGGCGCCGGACGTACAGTTCACAGACCGGTTACCTGGCGTGTTGTCACTAAATAAGACAAATCCGTCTGCCGCGGTGATATCGATGGCATCAGTACTTTCAATAGGTGAGGTAAACTGTACCGTAATGGATTTGATAAGCTTCTCAGAATTGCTAGTCACTGTGAGGTAAGGGAAATACCAAGTATTGGTTTGACCATCTACAGGTGTTGCCGCCCCTGCTTTAATGACAAGCTGAATATCTTCTGCATTAGTATCTGATGTAGTGTCATCAGCCCAAGCCATCTGAGGATTTAACGCTCCATAAGGAAGCATCAGAGACACAGCTAAAATAAATGCAAGCAGCACAGTCGTGCTTTTCTTTACTATCTGCCCCATTTCTTTTTCCTTCTTTCCGCCACCATATATGTTTGTTTTGCTTTTGCTGCATTCTGCTTAACCGCACGCATACGCGGGATATGCGTCTTCGCTATCACATCTCATTACAAAAAACAGCAGGCAACGCCTACTACATGCTTATCGCAAAAGGCTGCATACGTAATTCAACCTCGCGCAAGCACACATAGATAGAGGCATTGCCTGCTGTTTTATTAAATTTAAAATAAGTAATACGTAATAGAAATGAGCGAATTGATCTATCTAGACACGAAGTATCATCACTGTTAGCTAAAGTGCTAACAGGCCGCCCCCCCCCGCAAGCTATTTTGCGGGTGTATATAGATAAACAAAGATAATCGAGTACGTGCCCGAACATACTACATCACCGCTGTTTCGCCCGATTAAACAGTTCCCATAATGGTTGCACGGTCGCGAAACAGGCACAATTGCTTTTGTCACCAACAATTATTCTATTGTCATGATCGCCCTATAACGCTTTTGTCCGGTGACCCTGCAAATAGAAAAAGAGCTAGCCTCGAACATTCTCGAGACCAGCTCTTTTAGTAGATTTAGCAAGCTTGCAATGTATATAGCGACTATTCGCCCCCGTCGGAGCTAGAATCGCCACCTTCACCGGAAGCGGAGCCATCACCTTGAGCTACTCGCCCTCAGTAGAACCGTCACCTTGGGCTGCGTCGCCCTCTGCTGAAGCATCGCCCTCACCAGAGGCGCCTTCACCTTCAACCGTTGGGAAGTCCTCCTCAGCGGTAGTCTCATCGCTTGACTCATAAGCAGACATGTCAATGTTGTAAGGAACGTTTTCTGGCATGTCGTTAATCACGATTTCAGCATTGTCCTTGTAGGAGGTGTACCACTCTTGGTACTTGGTTGACTGATTTTGGCTCGTTAAGATGTTGCGCATATAATCAACGAACTCGGTAGGGATATCAGCAACTGCAGTTGTCTTCTCTGCTGGTGTGTACGTATCCGTGCAAAGGATGATATGCGTGCCATACTCAGAAGTTACTAGCCCTGACATCTGTCCTTTGGAAAGACCCGAGAGTGCGTCTTGATACTCAGTCACAAAGCTTGAGAGGGTGTCCCAGCCCACATCGCCACCATTTTGAGCAGAGCCAGAATCCTGAGAGTACTGCTTGGCTGCATCCTCAAAACTGATCTCGCCGTTATTGATCTTGTCTAGAACCTCTTGAGCGGTTGCCTCATCGCCAGGACTAAAAAGGATATGGCTTGACTTGTGAGAATTCTCAAACATGGACTTATACATGTTGAACATCTCGAGAAGCTCTTCATCGGATACGGTTACATCCGAAGCAACTTTTTCTTGAAGGCGCTGCTTTTTCAAGCCTTCATTGATAGCCTCTTTGTATTCATCTTCAGTGGTGCCAGCCTTTTCGAGCGCCTCTTTCCAAGCAGCGTCATCGTCATAATTGGCTTTCATGGCATCAAGCTGTTCTTGAACCTCAGAGTCTTCAACGGTGATCTCGTACTCAGTGCACGCCTGATCCACCAACTCTTTTTCTACATAGTAGTCAATGACATTCTCGCGAACTGTCTTAGGCTCAAACGATGATTGCTTCATCCATTCTGCCCAAGCAGCATCTTCTGTTAATTCAGAACTCGTACGAAAATCTTGAATGTATTTGGTAACGGTATCCTCATCAATATTTGATCCGTTGACCGTAGCCGCTACACCACCGGTGTAGCCGTAATTGTTGCCCGCACAACCACTCAACACAAAAGCTGAAGCTAAGGCAAAGATACTTGCCATGACGGCGATGCCAAATCGTTTGACCAAAACACCCTGTTTCATCAAATCTCTTTTCTTATGTGTGTCCAATATTTTGTTCCGTTGTTCACTTCCATTGTTCACGCAACACGACATGCTCGTCATGGGCGCTACGCCACCACGTCAAAGTGAACAAGCTGTAGAACCTTGCTGTATCCTCTATCTCACTATGCCGTTGTGTGTTTGAGATAGGCATGGCATAGGAGATACAAGCTACTCGCAAGATACCCGAAACAACTGTTACGGAACTGCAAAAAAGTTAGCGTGCTTATTATTGCGCATCTTGGACATATGATGCGATCAGGATCGCCCATGTACACGGGAAATGCACTATTTGGGCTGTTCTCTCCACACTTTGTTCATAACGACTCGCATGGCACCTCGCGTTGCACCTCGTGTTGTACCTCGTGGTGTACCTCGCATGACACCTCGCGTTGCTAACCCCATCGACTTGCATAACCAATCGCAAGGTTCCCCACCGTTTTTCATTTTTTTGGACGTGTTTTGACAAACGAAGACTTTCTGCGAGGGTGTATCCAAAGACGCCAACGAATCGCCGAGTATTATCAGACATTCCGTGACAGAATCGGTACCTTCTGTGAGGATTTTGACTCTTTTTAAGGAGGCGATGGGGCTGCCCAGCCGAGTAGCCCTCGCACAAAGTCGAATTTCGTCATTTCCCCTTGGGAAATGACGAAAAAAAGAGGCGCCGCTTTTGTGAACTGACGCCCCTTTTGGTATCTCGTATTTCGTGGCACCTCGAGCCCGCAGCGACACTCCGCAGCGACACTCACACTCAGTCGCACTTATTTGTTTTTAGCTTCCTTCTTGCGCTGAGTTGCTGACAAGATACGCTTGCGCAGGCGGATGGAAACCGGTGTAATCTCGACGAGCTCATCATCCTCAATATATTCAAGAGCCTCTTCAAGCGTGAAGGTAACGGGAGGAGTAAGCTGGATAGCTTTATCTGCACCACTCGAGCGCTGGTTACCAAGCTGCTTTGCCTTAGCAACATTAACAACCATGTCGCCTTCTTTGGCACTCTCCCCAACGATCATACCCTCGTAGCAATCCTCACCAGGACCCACAAATAAACGACCACGCTGCTGAAGCGTATCAAGAGCATACGCAACTGACTTCTCAGTAGCCATAGCAATCATTGAACCATTCTTGCGACCTTGGAACTCCCCTCTATAGGGGCCATACTCGCTAAAGTGGTGGAACATTGTTGCCTCACCACGGGTGGCGTTCAAAAGTTTAGTGCGCAAACCCATGGTGCCACGAGAAGGAATCTTAAAGACAAGATGAGTTTGGTCACCACGCTGGAACATATCCGTCATCTCACCACCAGCTGAGCCAAAGACCTCAATACACTTGCCTGCGTACTCGCTTGGCGTATCAACCGTTGCTTCTTCGATAGGCTCAAGTTTATTCCCCGCCTCATCCGTTTTGATGATAACGCGTGGGCGTCCAACCTGGAATTCAAATCCTTCACGACGCATGGTCTCCATCAAGACAGAAAGATGAAGCAAACCACGGCCTGCAACTTCCATGCCAGACTTATCTTCAAGCTCAGTAATGCGCATGGAGATGTTAGACTCAGCCTCTTTATTGAGGCGCTCTTTAAGCTGACGAGCACCCACAATCTCACCCTCGCGACCTACAAGCGGAGACGTGGAAGCCTCAAACACAACAGCCATCGTAGGCTCTTCAACTTGGATTGGGTCAAGCATAACAGGAGTATCGCGATTGGTCACCATATCTCCGATATCAGCATCCTCAACACCAACAACAGCGATGATGTCACCAGCATACGCTTCTTCAACTTCCTTTTTACCCAATTCCTCAAAGGTAAAGACTTGTTTGATTTGCGTGTTGTAGCGGGTACCGTCGTTTTTGATAATGAGAACCGGCTCATTTTTGTGCATGGTGCCTGAGAAGAGACGACCGACACCAATACGACCAACAAAGCTTGAATGATCAACCGTGCAGATCTGCAACGCAACCGGACCGTTAGGCTCACAATCAGGGGCAGGAACCTCTTGCAAAATAGTGTCGAGCAGAGGAACCATATTCATATTGCCATCATCAGGTTCATAGCGCGCAAAACCATTCATGGCAGACGCATAAATGACGGGGAAGTCCAGCTGCTCATCACTTGCTTCAAGTTCAACCATTAAGTCAAAGACTTCATCAAGCACTTCTTCAGGACGGCTACCGGGTCGGTCAATCTTGTTGATAACCACCACAATACGCAGACCCAAAGACAGCGCCTTAGAGAGCACGAAGCGAGTCTGAGGCATAGGGCCTTCAAACGCATCAACAATAAGCAGCGCGCCATCAGCCATGTTCAAGACGCGCTCAACCTCACCGCCAAAGTCCGCGTGACCTGGCGTATCAATAACATTGATCTTGACGCCTTTGTAGGTGATAGAAATGTTTTTGGACAAGATGGTAATGCCGCGCTCGCGCTCTTGGTCGTTAGAGTCAAGTACGCGCTCAGCCACCTCTTGATTCTCACGAAATACACCTGCGGTGTAGAGCAGACGATCAACCATAGTAGTTTTGCCATGATCAACGTGAGCGATGATTGCGACGTTTCTAATGTTTTCCTGTTTCATGTGCGCTCCTGAGTTCAAGGTATGTCAGCCTCGTGCACGGAGCGACATCCAGAGCACGCAGATCCAGTCCGCCACCATGCACCAGGCAAACACACCACTGCAATAAAAAAGCGGACCTTGGTAGATCCGCTTGGAAATTCGTGGTGGAGCATAGGGGGATCGAACCCCTGACCTCAGGCTTGCAAAGCCCGCGCTCTCCCAGCTGAGCTAA
>OLOR01002063.1_pt1 | contig 16562 bp, 16 predicted proteins | sample 1672521 | NCBI WGS metagenome assembly OLOR01 (sample SAMEA3136695, study PRJEB25190) | human gut metagenome | biome: human gut; feature: human-associated habitat; material: faeces | place: Austria | collected 2013
GTTCTCACCTGTCTCACTGTATCTGACTCTGCTGTTAAAACTGTAATTCATTTTTATGTCCTCTTTTCTTATGTCACTATGATTTTTTAATATACTTCTTTTCTATTATCTGAAAGTCATATAAACGCATTTTTATATCTTTTGTTTTGGAACAAATTCAATCTTAAGACTCATTCCCATTCCTTCTGCCAGACGTTTTAAAAGATTTATAGATGGATTTCTCGTTCCATTTTCCAGTTTACTAATGTCCGCCTGATTAATTCCAGTTCTTTTGGCCAGTTCATTTTGTGTCAGATTCTGAGAAGTCCTTGCATTGACAATAGCTCTGATTACATCCATTTCCGGCTGGATTGCTTCATATTCTTTAACAAATTCCGGGTCCTGCATTTGCTGTTTTTTATACTCTTCAAATGTTTTCATTTTTCTCCATCCTTTCTATAAAATCTTTACGTCTTACTCTTGCTTTCTGGATTTGTTCTATTGGTGTTTTTCTGGTCTTTTTCACAAAACCATTTGTTAATATTATCTTTCTCTCATAAATAAAAAAATATAAAACTCTTGTGAAAAAAATTATTTCAAATTTTTTCATACAATACCTCTTTTATTTTATGGTATATATGCCATAATGTCAATGTTGTTTATATGTTGTTTTTCTTTTACAAATTTTCTTACTATACTATAGATTGGGAATTTTTCTGACAGAATTGTCAAGAATATATAAGCGAATCAATCAAGCGAATAAAATCATCCACTTCTCTACTTGCTTGATTCGATTAAAAATATATTTTACAGTATACACTTTCATGCAAGGGCCTGCAATACCAACCTTTCGACAAAATCTTGAATCAGACAGCATAAGGCATAAAACATTTTTTTATAAACTGCCCTATGCCTTATTTCGTATTATTCGAATAAATCAACTGCTTATTGCTTTTCGCAATTGAAGCAGGGAACTTACTTGATTTGGCTAAATACATATTTATCCAGTCTGTCAAATGCCTCCTGCACTCTGCTGAGCGGCAATGCCAGATTCATACGGATTGCACACGGATGCAGGAACATTCTTCCATCCTGCCATGCTACTCCTACATCCCAGCCTGCTTTCTGCACTTCGTCAATACTTCTCCCATGTTCTTCACACCATTTCGTGCAATCCAGAAACAACATATATGTTCCCTGCGGTCTGCTGACTTCTACTCCTCTGAAATGTTCTTTAATATAATTGCAGGCAAACTCTACATTTCCGGTAAGTACCTGGCGAAGCTCATCTACCCACTCATAGCCTTCTGGTTTATATGCTCCGATCAGGGCATGCATGGACAGCACATTCATCTCATTATAATGTGGCTTACTGCTCTTTGCCACAACTCTGTCCCTGAGATACTTGTTATAAATAATATGATAACTGCCAACCAGACCTGCCAGATTAAAAGTCTTGCTTGGTGCATAAACTGCGATTGTTCTGTTTCTGGCATCCTCACTTACAGACTGCGTCGGTATATGTTTATAGCCATCCAGAATCAGATCTGACCAGATTTCATCAGAGATTACAACACAGTCATTTGCCTTGTAAACTTCCATTGCTTTCTCGATTTCCCACTTCTCCCATACTCGTCCGCATGGATTATGAGGACTGCAAAATACTGCCACATGAATATTATTGGCTTTGATCTTCGCATCCATATCTTCGAAATCCATTCTCCAGATTCCATTCTCATCTTTCTTTAATGGACTGTGAACCATTTTAAATCCATTGTTTCCAATACATCCGGTAAAGCCGATATAAGTGGGACTATGTAACAGTACCGCATCCCCCGGTGCTGCAAAAGCAGTTAATGCTGAAATCACACATCCCAGCACACCATTTTCATAACCTATATGTTCTTTGGTCAGTCCTGCCACACCATTTCTCTTCATCTGCCAGTCAATGATAGACTGGAAATATTCTTCTCTCGGCGCAAAATATCCATATGCCGGATGTTTCGCACGTTCAATGATCGCCTCAGGAATCGTCGGTACTGTAAGGAAATTCATATCTGCTACCCACATTGGAATAACGTCAAATCCTTCTTTCGGTTTCGCAGGACTCATTTCTCCAACCCCTAAACCGTCTACTGCTATGGCATCCATATTGTGTCTGTCTATGATTGATATAAAATCATATTTCATGTCTTATCTCCTCCTCATATAGTCAAATATTTTGTATTAAATTGAGTTTGTTAATGGAATATTTTCAATTGGCTTTACTACTTGTATTATTCCATTAAGTCCCGTATATCTTTATAAAAAAATTACCTGGGGTACAAAACCCCAGGCACTATTATAACATCATATCCATATCGATTCTACCAAACCATTCTCTGATCCGATAAGTATTTTTTATCAGAAAATTTTTATTTTAATTTAGCTCCGTCTTTAAACGCATTACCGACACGTTCACCCAAAACATAATAGCCATGCTCTGAAGGATCATATGTGATCGGGAAAAACTTGCTTAATGTAATTTTTCTTTCATCAGAAAGAACACTTTCATCTGCAACAATATTTACAATCTTGGCAAAATACATACTGCCTTCCAGCACCTTAATCAGTTCACATTCAAGTGCAACTGGAAGTTCATTAATAACAGGTGCGTCAACAAACTCACTTTTTGTCGTAGTAAACCCTGCTTTTTCCATCTTGTCCGGTACTTTATTTCCAGACACAATTCCTACATAATCGCAGGCAAGCATATGTTCCTTATCTCCTATACTTACCGTAAATGCCTTGCGATTCATAATATTATCTGTAGTTTTATGGCTAGCAAGTTCTATAATAATCTTATCATTACCGACAATACCACCCCATGCTGCATTCATAGCATTTGCTGTTCCATTTTCGTCATAGGTTGCAAGAATAAGCACCGGCTGTGGAAATATCATAGGTGCTGCTCCTAAATTTTTCTTCATTTAAATCCGCTCCTTTACTGTTTAATTTTATAGAATTTATCCAGTTATATATCATTTCTCTGTCAACTTCATTATAACATTATATTCCAATCAATTCTATAAAACCATTCCTTGATTCAGTAAATAAAACCGTAACTTTTCATCTTCTGCAATTATAAATGAGGCGAAAAACCTGCTCTACTGTGTCAGTTACATTTACTTTTGCAGTTTCTGGTTTCATAGCTTCTTCCAATGTACTCACGCCACGAACAACCGGAAAAAATGCATCAATTCCTTTTTCATTACATGCTACTGCATCTCTGGTAACACCACCTGCAAATGCAATAACCGGAATACAATATTTTTTCGCCAGACTTGCAACTCCTACGGGTGCTTTTCCCATAGCAGTCTGTCCATCCAGTCTGCCCTCTCCTGTAATTACAATATCCGCATCTCGGATGTATTTTTCCAGTTCTGTTTCTTCCAGAACGATGCTGATTCCAGACTCCAGAACCGCATTTGTAAATGTCAGAAATGCAAATCCCATTCCACCTGCTGCACCGGTTCCCGGCTGATTCGGGACTGCCTTTTCATAGAGTTCTCCAGCAAGTGATGCATACGCGCCAAGCCATTGATCCATACTCTGAATCATTTCTGTATCTGCGCCTTTCTGCGGTCCATACACTGCACTACATCCATTTTCTCCACATAAAATATTTGTCACATCGCAAGCAATCTTAAATTCACATTCAGACAGTTCAGGAAGCACATTCTGATCTGTAATCTGATCCAGAACTTCCAGTCCTCTCGCCCCGAAAGGAACATTGTTTCCATCTTTATCCAGGAATCCATATCCCAATGCCTGAAGCATTCCGATTCCGCCATCATTGGTCGCACTTCCTCCGATTCCTACGATAAAACGTCTGCAGCCTTTGGCAATGGCATCCTTAATAACTTCTCCTACTCCATAGGTCGTCGTATACAACGGATTTCTTTTCTCAGCAGGAACAAGAGTAATTCCGGCAGCGCCTGACATTTCAATAACAGCTGTATGACTGTTCTCAATAATTCCATACTCGCACTTTACCGGTTCTCCAAGAGGTCCTGTAACTGTAACTGTCTGAATCTCACCATTCATTCCACCGGTCAAAGCCTCTACAGTTCCCTCTCCGCCATCTGCCAGTGGCCTTATGGCAATTTTAGCATCTTTATCTACACGCCAGATTCCCTCTGCAGCTGCCTTTCCGGCTTCCATAGAGCTTAGGCTTCCCTTAAAGGAATCAATTGCTATTACTGCTTTCATCTTTTATTTTCCTCCATCATATAAAGTTTCTAGAACATTAAAATAATCCGACTTATCTGCCTCTGTAATCTCTCTGATTACTCTGCACGGTGCACCTGCGGCTACTACGTTTGCCGGAATATCTCTCGTGATCACACTTCCCGCACCTATTACTGTATTATCACCGATTGTAATTCCATGATCCATGTGGACTCCACCACCAACCCATACATTATTTCCAATTTTCACCTTCTTTGCAAAGCAAGCTCCTGCACCTCTCTCTTTTGCATCAAATGCATGTCTCGCTGTATAAATACTTACTCTTGGTCCAAAGAGAACATTATCTCCAATCTCAATTCCGCCCGGATCAAGCATCACACAGTCAAAGTTTGCATAAAAATGATTTCCTATCTTGATATTATAACCAAACTCACATCTGAAAGATGGCTCGAAAAATACATCCTCTCCCATCTCTCCAAGGATCTTACGCAGAAGCGGCTCCCGCACTTCCGGCAACTGTCCATAAGAAGCATTATATTCGTTTGTCAGCTCTACCGCTACCCTTCTTGCCTCAACCAGTTCCGGTGTAAGATCATTGTACATAAGTCCTGAAAGTACCCTTTTTTTCTGTTCTTCAAAATTCAGCATATAAGTGTAATCCTCCTTTTCTTCTATGTTGTTTCCGATCAGCAGACTCTTCCACCATCAACAATCACACTGTTTCTTTCCAGTATATTTAATAAAACTTCCGCATTTCTTTCTGTTAAATTTTATTATAAACAATCCTTATGGCAATACCATGTTATATCTTGTGCAATACATTTCTTATCTTGCGATTACGTTGACTTTCATTTTATCTTTATATAAACTATACCTATCAAACAGAAATTCGGAAAAGGTGACAATGATTCTTAACATATAAAGAGAGGTATTATTTTATGGAAGCAAAATTTCTTTCACGTTCATCTGTTTACAAAGGAGATTATGACTGTTTATTCCGTACACCACAAAATGAAATGAAAACAGGTCTGCACTACCATGATTTTTATGAAATTGTAATTTATCTGGGTACTGCCGGCATCTTTAAAATCAATAATCAGGAATATATCGTAAAACGTGGAGACATTGTATTAATCAACATGTTTGATCCCCATACACTGATCCATAATAAAAACGCCTATTACGAACGATTCAGCATTAGTATTGATCCAAATCTTTTATTATCATTTAACACACCAAATTCCAATCTTCTTGATATTTTTACATCCAGTAATCAGCATTATCCCATTTTTCACGTTGATGGTAAATGTATGGACAAATATCTGCGTATTCTTCATGAATACATAGATCAAAAGCCAGCTCATGGTCAGGATATGTATGAAAAAGCTCTGCTTCATCAGATAGCATCTTATCTGTACAGTGATTGTTTTGATGGTATCTATCATAATGATAAAGACTCCAGACATGTAGCATTAGTTGCTTCTCTCGTAGAATATATCAATCAGCATCTTGCAGATGATCTTTCTCTGGAAACTCTGGCACAACATGTAAATTACAGCGAATATTATATATGCCGTATATTTAAAAGTATTACTAACTACACTCTTACCAATTACATTATCGAGAAAAGAATTTCACAGGCAAAGCATTATTTAAAAAGTGATATGCCCATTACCAGAGCAGCAGAATTAGCCGGTTTCAATAATTACAGCTATTTCTATAAAACATTCAAAAAATTTACAGGGATGAACCCTGCCGAATATAAAAATAAATAATTTTTTGTTTTTATTAATTTGCAAAAAGAAGCTTGCCCACCAAATGTGAACAAGCTTCTTTTTATTCTTCATCAAGATATTCTCTCTGCGGCTGCTCCGTTTTATAATTAACCATACCCATTTTAAATCTGATAATACAAAACAGTGCCAATACAACAGCAACTACGATATTAATGATCAGACTCTTTGTACTAAGGCTGATAACAGCAGCTCCCAGCAGTACCATTCTGATTGCAAATGATAACAGCATAAGAAGATTGAATTTCCATTTTTCCATATGGAATGTTGATTTATCCCAAAGTTCCGGGTATTTCGTCGGCATTTTCCACATTGCAAAATATTGAAGAATTCCGGCAAGATTAGTAAATAACATTACGTTTGCTGTAATGAAATCTACATCCCAGTTAAATATAACTGGCAGAATAATGATCAGTGCAACCAATGTTGCAGCTACATATGGCATACCTTTTCTGTTTGTTTTTGTAAATACTTTAGGAAGCCATCCTTCTTCTGCAGCCGGTGCGATCATCAGTGAATAGGCTGACTGATTTCCATTCAGAGTTGTAGCAAGTGCCATCATAGGTGCTGCTATAATGAAAATATAGAAGAACCAGGTTGGGAATATTACTTTTGCAATATCACCTAATGTATTTCCTGCAAATGTCTGTAAATCTACACCACCAACTCCTGCTAATGTAACCAATCCATAAATAGCCATTATGATTGGAAATGCAATTACCATTGCTTTAGGAACACTCTTCTTTGGATTTCTCGCATACTTCGAAAATGAAAGGCTGGCCCAATAAGACTGAGTTGAAAAAGTCAGCATATTAACAGCAACTATAAATCCTTTCCATCCATGAGTCATAAACTCACTTCCGGTAAAATTAACAGCTTCCGGGTTCAAGCCTTTTAAGCCTACAACTGTAAAAATTCCCAGACCTGCAAATAATATGTATACCATATATTTCTGAACTCCGGCAATCACACTGACTCCCCGGATATTACACAGATAAAATACAACTGCAATTACAACTGCAACAATTCTTGTATTTGTATTTGGTATCATTGCTTTTATGTACATTCCAATTCCCAAAGCAACAGATGCCTGTCCCATAATCTCCGGCAATGTTCCCATCAAATACAGACCACCAAAAACAGGATGTCCAAAATATGAATTTAAGGAAAACATTCCTCCATCCAATACAGATGTTCCTGCTGCAAGAATCTGCGGCCAGCTGCCCAGAAATCCCAGAACAGTTGCAATAATAAACGCAAGCCAAACTGAATATCCCGTTTTTGCTGCAGCTGCTCCTGTCAGTACCATAATTCCTGATCCAACCATATTTCCTACAGTCAGCCAGACCAGCGCTGAGGTACCTAATATATCTTTTTCCTTTTTTCCCATAAGTTTACCCCTTTCTATCAGGTAACACTAATCAGTTTTCTGAAAATTCCCTTTCCAGAAATTTGGCTACTCCATCGTGATCGCAATCGTCCAAAATGCCATTCACTTCTTCTTTAATAGAATCCAAAGCATTTTTGGGCGCATAACTTCTGTCAGCTATCTCGATCATTGACAGATCATTTAAGTTATCCCCAAATATTACCAGTTCATCACTTTTCATGAGGTTCTTTAATTTAATAAGTGCATTTTTTTTGCTTGCATTTCTACTGAATATCTCCAGGCAGTACAAGCCATTATATATGTTAAGATAAAAAGAATAATTGATATCTTTTACCTGTTCAAGCTGATCACATATTGGCTCCAACATTTCTTTTTCGCCTGTATAGGTGATGTAAACCACTTTTTTATGTTTTACCGTTTCTTTTATGTTTTCAACCAAATCAACTGTTTTGCATTCTTCCAAAGCCCGGTCACTGTAATATTGTGTCTGGTTTTCCAGTTTCTGATCATTATAATAAATTGAAATTCCCATTTCGTCATATGTATACACAAAACATGGTAAATTGTTCTCAGAAAAAATATCTATAACATCACATGCACTGGAGCTGTTAATAATTTCTGCATCAATTATCTTTTTCTCCTGAAAGTCATACAAAAAAACGCCATTCGTCAGGATTCCCGGAGTATTTAAATTTATCTCTTTCAATCTGTAATCGCATCCATACGGCATTCTGGCGGTTGCAACTGCAAATTTCATTCCTTTTTTAATGCACGAATTTAAAACAGATGCTGTATAACTACTAATCTTCTTCTCTCTGTTAAAAAGAGTACCATCTAAATCGGAAATATATAATGTACTCATAATATATTTTCCTCCGTTCTTTTTTTAGTGTCTTAAAATTATTATTATTTTACTTTTAAGACACTTTTATGTAAGACTATTACTGACGGTCTGTCTCTTCTTTCTTCAGAAACTCTCCATCAAGTTCAAATTCTTTTCCTAATTCGATTAAATCTGAAACAAGTGTCTCCGGAAGTACAACGCCCTCTTTTTCGTTAATCTTCTTATTTGTATATTCAATCTCTCCTGGATATTTTGCTTTTCCTTCTTTCATTGGCAGTTCGTGTAAGCGGTCAATATAATTTTCTGCTGTATCTTGGAATTCTTTCAGATCACGGAATGCAGAAATATTGAAGCATGCAAAGCACTGGCTGGAAAGCTCTGGTGTATCTGTAAGATCCTGATTGTTAATATCCGGAGATAACACACCACCTGATAATAATGTTGCGAAAAGTTCAACAACAAATGCAATTCCAAATCCTTTATGTCCTGCCATCGGTGTCATCATGAAGCAGTCTTCCAGTTTAGTTGTATCATTTCCGTCTTTATCAAGCATCCATCCACTTGGAATTTCTTTTCCTCTTTTTGCAAGATCTTTGCATTTTCCAAATGCAACTCCACTTGTTGCCATATCTACACAAACTTCCGGATATTTCTCACCTGCTTTAAAAGCGAAAGAGAATGGATTGTTACCCATGAATGGCTCTTTGCAGTTTGGAGGTCCCATAGTAAGGTCTGTGTTTGAGCAGGAAAAACCAATCATATCATCTCCTGCAAGCTTTAATGCCCAGTGACCACCCATACCAAAGTGATTACTATTTCGAACAACTACCATACTGATCAGATTATTTTTTGCTTTTTCTCTGGCAATTTTTACAGCTTTTTCGCCAGCTAATGCTCCAAGTCCCCCCTGAGCATCAATCACTGCTGTATTTGCAGTTTCCTTAACAACTGGATATGTACTTGTCTTGGAAGCTCCACCATCTTTAATTTTCTCTACATACGGAACTGTACGAAGAACTCCATGGCTGCGTACATTTCTCAGATCTGCATGTACAAGTAAATCAGATACAGATTCTGCCTCTTCTGATTTTAATCCTACTGCCTGAAAAATCTTTTTTACATAATCTTTTAATTCTTTTGCATTTACAACATAATTTTTCATAATTTCTGCCTGCACCTTTCTTCCATATTCTTTACTTTTCCTGAACCGGTTCTGTTGTTTTTTGATGATCTTATTATACGTTAATTCTTTTTTCATTTCTATTATTTATCTTGATTTCGACATTTCATATCTTGTTATTTTAATTTACCCTGTTATTGTAACTATAAAAGCACAAAAAGGACAGCAGACAGTCCCCACTGCTGCTATCCTCTTCTATGTTGAATAAGTATAGTATAAATTAATGTTCAAAAGATTGATTAAAAAGATTACAGAGTTACTTTCTCAATTCCCAGATATTTGCACACTGCACTCATAACTGCTGTATGGTCGCCTTCTTTTACAAGGAGATGGTGATCCATTCCTTTTTCCATAAGTTCATTTACAACAGAACTTGCTTTCTTTGCAACATGAAGCTTAACCAGAAGTTTCTCTCCGCCTTCTACCCATTCTTTATGAGTTGCCTCTACTGTATCTGCTTTTTCTACCAGAAGTTTATACTGTCCTTTACTTCCTACAATGCTGGATACAGTCACATTTGACATAGGTTTCAGAGGCAGGCCTACAAAGCAGCCTTTATCACCACTTGGAGAAATCTGTACCTGATCAAGGGATGCTGCAAGGGAATGTGCTGTGCTTCCCTCATGAGCCAGTGCAAGAATATTATTTACATCATCCATGCTGCCCACTTCACCCAATGCACATGCGCCGCCTTTGGCAGCCATATTCAGCATATACATAACCATGGTATGACCGATATCGCCTTCTGTATCTACGATCACTCCCTCATCTGCCAGCCAGGAAGAAGTGATATTCATGAGACCACTATACATCGGATAGCATTCTGCTGCAAGTGCATCCAGGGAATATTTCTTAATGATTTCTTTTGTTGCCATGTATGTTTTAACCATATGAAGCATAGTCTCTTTGTCTGCCAGAACTTTACCGGTTCTCTTTTCCAGACAGGACAGTTTCTCTTCTGCTGTCTCATCACTGATAGCATCAGAAATTTCTATGATCTCGCTCATTTCTACATGAACCAGAGTTGCGCCAAATTTACGTGAAAACTCCCATTCTTCAGAAGACATGTCCTGAGATCCTGCCACACGCCAGGTCTGACGTGGTCCAACAAGTGCAAGACGCATTCCTTTCACTGCTTTGATGATCTGTCCTGCTTCTGCAACTGTTTTCACCTTCTCAGAAAGTGATTCATCTTCCGGAAGACCATATACATAGTCATATTCATATCCCTGTGCTTTCAGGATAGATCCGAAATGCTGTACAAATCCGATAGAGAATGTCTCTGTGTATGGAACTGCCCAGAATACAGTCGGAAGATTAAGTTCATTAATAAACAGATACTGCATGGAATCCAGAGTCCAGGTTACTTCCACAATTACCAGTGCATCCAGATTTTCTTTTTTGAACTGTTTACATACATCTATGGCATCTGCAGAATCCCATGCTACTTTTTCCGCACATACAACATCCAGATTTTTCTTTTTCAACGCATCCTTAATTCCTGACAGCAGTTCTTCTGCGCGCTGTCCGCCGCTTTCATATTTGCAGGTTACTCCTACAAGTCCAACTCTTGGCTGATTCATATTTTCCTCCTGTTCCACTGCTTTTTCGCAGTGCATATCACGTTTTATCTTTTAGAACCCGATACCCTCGGGCGGTTTTCCATAGATTAACTCATAACTGCAAATCTACAGAACAGCTATCGATTATTTTATATGACTCGGTGCACAGCTCCATGTAATAACTGCCGGCTCCATTCCAATATTTGTGAGTTCATGAGGTTCACCTTCCTCTACCAGAATGATGTCACCTTCATTCAGCTCAAAGCATTTCATTGTATTTGTGTTGCGCATGATCACATGTCCACGGCTCACAAAAAAGACTTCGTGAGATTGTGGATGTCCCGGATCGATTCCACCAGTCTGTCCTGGAAGTAATGTAGAAGAGCCAAAAGTAATCTTGCCGGTTTCCAGATATGTTCTGACAACCTCCGGTCCGTCCAGCTCTACATTTGCTTCACATTGTCTGATCACTTTCATCTGTACGGTCCTCCTTTACCTGCAATATTTTATAGTAATAATTTTCCATATCAGGCAGACAGAATCATCTGCTTGACAGTATTGCTCTGATGTTCTGTGTAAATCGAATATTCACTGTCCGTATTTAATAAGTCAAACGGATATTCGCAATCTACTTCGCTACTTTCTTGATTTGGTTAAAGTGTTTTAAGGAAATCAACAACATATTTCAGATTGTCACGGAATGATCCGTCTTTTACGAAGTTCTTTGTAAATAAAGCACTTCCCATTGTGAATGTCCACGGATTCATTTCTTTTACAAGTTTCATACGTTCTTCTGATCCGATGCTTCCTGCAAGGCATACCGGGCGTTTTGCATTTTTGATGTATTCTGCTGCCAGAACATTCGGATCACCATCTACATAACGATATCCAAGAAGGTCAGTTCCATATACGCCGTTTTCTGCAAATTTAGCTTCCTGAGCAAGCATTTCTTCTACTGTTCCTTCCAGAATACTTGGGCTCTGGGAAACTTTTCCTGCGAATGGGCAGTATTTCAGACCATGTTCTTTGATGTATGCAGCAACGCTGTCATAGTAAAGAGTTCCAAGAAGATAGTCGAAACCACAGTCTACTGCAAGTTTAGCACCGCGCATGCACTCTTCTTCGGAGTAAGATACAACTTCAAGGAAAGCGGTCTTTCCCGCTTCATGCATCTTGTCGCAGAGAACTTTCATTTTTTCAGGTTCCATTCCTACATCTTTAAATCCCCAGTACTGAATTGGAAGGTCTTTATTCTCTTCAAAAATTTCAATTGCATCTGGTACTGTTTTGTCATTATGTGTAAGCATGATAATAATCTTCTCTAACATCATTTTCGTCTCCTTATCATTGTTCTTTCTATTGTTTCAGGATTTGTTTCCCTGTATTTGGCTAATTCAAGGGCATTACTTTATAAACTTCAGGTTTATCCAATATGTTTGTATTTCTTATCTTGTTTTTATCTGGTTGGTCTGACGACATTATCTGGTTAATTCAAAGCATTCGGTAAGGTCCTTAAATAATTTCTGATACATTTGATAACCAGCTTCATATACGTCTTTCTTTTCCGGGCAAGGCTCTGTACGGTCTTTTACTTCTACCATGCTGTCAACTGCATTTTCGATACTATCAAAAATTCCGGTTGCTTTTCCTGCCAGGATTGCAGCTCCTAAAGAAGCCGCTTCCACAGATTTTACGGTTTCCAGAGTTACCTGGTTGATGTCTGCCTTAATCTGATTCCAGATCTTACTCTTGGAACCGCCCCCTAAGGAACGGATTTCTTTTACGCAAATTCCCATATCTGCAAGGGAATCAATATTTCTTTTTAATATGTATCCGAGAGATTCATAAATTGCTCTCATGAAGTGTGCTTTTGTATGCTGTAAGGTGAATCCGAAGTAAACACCTTTTGCTTTTGCATTGCTGTCTGGTGCCATAGATCCTGATAAATGTGGTAACATTACCAGACCATCACAACCTGCAGGTACTTTTTCTACCTGTTTGCTGATCATGTCATAAGCATTTCCACATCCCAGTTCTTCTGCCATCATTTCTACGTTGCAGAATTTATCTCTGAACCATCTCTGAGTCATTCCCCCGTTTGTAAAGGTATGGATCATATACATTCCTTCCAGTGGAAAACAGAACAGCGGCATTTTTCCGGCAGGGTCAAATACTGGTCTGGATACAGGTACACATACCGCAAGAGCTGCACCGATTGTTTCGGAGAACATCCCTTCACGGATATTTCCTGCACCAATAGCTCCGGCTGCCTGATCCAGTGCTCCTGTGCAGATAGTGATGTCTTCCCCAAGTCCTAGTTCTTCTGATATTTCCGGCAGGATTTTGCCGATCACATTTCCGGATTCTACTACCGGGGCAAGCTGTTCTTCCCGGATTTCCAGATAGTCCAGCATTTCCTGCCAATATTTTCTGTTGATAATATTCCAGTAAGTGGAAGAGCAGACCAGGGATGGTTCTGTGGCAAATTTTCCTGTGAGTCTGTAGATGAAGTAGTCTTCAATCAAGAGGAATTTATCTGTTTTTTGGAAAATTTGTGGTTCATTTTTTTTGACCCACAGGATCTTGGATGCAGGCCAGCAGGGTTCAAAGCTTACCTGACCTGTCACCTTGTAGCAGGTGTCATTTCCGAATTTGCCTTCCAGTTCCCTGGCTTCTTCTTCTGCCCTGTTATCCATCCATACGATGGCATTTCTCAGGGATTTGCCGGCTTTGTCCAGGAATAAGAGCGTTTCTCCCTGTGCTGACATCGCCAGCGCGATCTTATCAGTCTTACTGATGGGATACTGGCTTTTCAGGTCCGCAATTCCATCCAGAAAAGCCTTCCAGTATACCTCAGGTTCTTCTTCTACATAATTTGTCTGCGGAGTAATCAGGTCATACTCCTGTGTGGATACTGCCAGAAGTGTACCTTTCTTATCGAAGCACGCTACCTTCAAAGCAGTTGTTCCTATATCAAGTCCAATTAAGAGTTCCATCGTGATTACTCCTTTCGTATCTTTTTATTTGTTCACAATGTTTACTGGATTTCCTTCAACAAACGCTTTCAGATTGTCTGCTGTGATATCCATGATTCTCTGTCTGGACGCCTGCGCTGCCCAGGAAATATGCGGTGTGATAAAGCAGTTCTTTGCTTTGAGTAAAGGGTTGTCTCCTTTGATCGGTTCTGTGGAAACTACATCCAGTCCTGCTGCATAAACTTTTCCGCTATTTAATGCATCTGCCAGATCCTGCTCTACAACGAGCTGACCACGGCTATTGTTAATGAGGATGACACCGTCTTTCATCTTTGCAATATTTTCCTTATTGATAATTCCTTCTGTCTCCGGGAAAAGCGGGCAGTGAAGGAAGATCACATCTGACTGTGCAAAAAGTGTATCCAGATCTACATACTCAGCAAGTTTCTTTCCTGCTTCACTTTCATATGCATCGTAAGCGATTACTTTCATATCCATGGAATTTAAAATCTTTGCAGTTGCCTGTCCGATTCTTCCAAGACCGATGATTCCGGCTGTTTTCCCATAGAGTTCGATCATCGGGTAATCCCAGTAGCACCAGTCTGCATTATTTTCCCATTTACCTTCTGCAACAGTCTGTGCATGATGTCCGTAATGAGAGCAGATTTCCATCAGAAGTCCTACTGCATACTGACCAACAATCTGTGTTCCATAAGTCGGCACGTTTGCAACCGGGATTCCTTTTTCTTTTGCATAGTTGTAATCAACTACGTTGTATCCTGTTGCCAGAACTGCAATGAGTTTGATGTTCGGGCATTTGTCGATTGTTTCTTTTGTGATCGGTGTTTTGTTGATGATGACGATTTCTGCATCTCCGATTCTTTCTGCGATCAGAGGAGAATCTACATAGGATGTTCTGTCGTATACTGTAAGTTCACCGTATTTTTCCAGAGGAGCCCAGCTTAAATCGCCGGGATTCTCTGTATATCCGTCTAATACAACAATTTTCATATCTTGCCTCCGCCTGTATAAAAATTATTTGATGCTGTCTGCCATTTTCTTAACATCGCCGCAGGTTCCGTTCCATGCTGCCATCAGGATGTCCATCTGATCCAGGATGCAGAAATGTTTTACGCCGAGGTTTTTATAGTATTCAGCTTCTTCAAGTGTAGCGATTTCAACACGTGGCTGTACGCCATGCTCCAGAGCTACTTTGATCATTTTTTCGTGTGCTTCTTTGATATCTTCTTTGTGGTCTGCGCAGTTCCATCCACGGCTCATGCAGTAATCGGAAGGTCCGAACTGTACCATATCTACGCCTGGGATAGAGCAGATTTCTTCGATGTTATCCATTGCTTCTTTTTTCTCGATCATGAAAGCTTTTACAAGGCTTCCGTTCATTGCTGCGTAATCCATCTGTTTTAATTCCGGATGATAGCCGATCCATCTTGCATTTGGATATCCGAATTTTCCATCATATTCCGGTGACTTTGGTGTGATCAGTTTTAATGTTTCTCTTACCTGATCCGGTGTCTCATGATCTGTGAAAAGGATTGCCTGAAATCCAACTGCAGCAGCTTTCTGAGCTACATATGCTCTGTTCTGAAAGTCTACTTTAATCATAGAACCTGCTCCGTGAAGCTCACATGCTCTTACAAAGTTTTCAAGATCCTGGAAGGAAAATGGTGCATACTCTGCAAGGAATTCAAAGTAATCAAAGTTCCCTGTTGATGCAGCTGCCTCTACAACTGTTGGCCATGTACTCCAGATTCTTGTGTTTACGGATGGTTTGTTTTCGTTCAGAATGTCTCTCATTTTGTTTAAGCTCATAATAGTAATCTCCTTTTTTCTATTGAATTTTTTTATTTGTTCTCCAGAAATATTTCTTGATTACATACTACTCAAAAAGCGGTTTAGGGTCGATTAATAATCTTGCCTTGAACATTTCTTATCTTGTTGTGAAAAATAATACTGTTTTCTCTGAAATTACCATGTAACGCAAAAAGGATTTCGAAAAGCCCATTACAGACTCTTCGAAATCCCTTTATATTCTTTTAAAATTTTAAAACAACTTCCATAAACTGTTACTTTTTTTACTCGTAACTACTATTTCCAAGTATAAATCAAGGATTTTTATGAGTAAATCTTTATTCTACGTTATATCATTTACTGTAATTCTTTGCCGCAAATGTAATCATCACCTTAAACAGATCCCCATCCAGATATAGCTTAAACTCACCTCCCTGCAGCTCTGTCAGGCTCTTTGCGATAGAGAGTCCCAGTCCGCTTCCTTCTGTATTTCTCGCCACATCTCCTCTGATAAATCGTTCTGTCAGTTCATCCGCAGAGATATTCAAAGGCTGTGCTGAAATATTTTTCAGGGAAAAGGTTACTTTTTTATTTCTGTTGCTGATCTCTGCATAAACTCTGGTGCCCTCCATTGCGTACTTCACAACATTGCCGAATACGTTTTCCAGAACACGCCACATTCTCTGACCGTCTGCGTAGATAATGGACGGTTCGTCTGTGAAATGTACCATCATAGTCAGATTCTTTTCCTGGAATTTCTCTTCAAATTCTCCGATCACCTGCTGCACCATTTCCACAAA
>OLOR01002068.1_pt1 | contig 16523 bp, 10 predicted proteins | sample 1672521 | NCBI WGS metagenome assembly OLOR01 (sample SAMEA3136695, study PRJEB25190) | human gut metagenome | biome: human gut; feature: human-associated habitat; material: faeces | place: Austria | collected 2013
ATATTTATTTTCAAGATATTTCACAACTCCATAATGATTATATCTGTTTTTTGTCATGCTGCACCCTGCTAAACCTGTCAACAGCAGTGCTGTTACCAATAGTAAAATACTCTTTTTCATAACGTTCCCTTCTCCCTTAATGTTCCGTTTGTAGTTCTACAATTATAGGTGGATTTTCCAGTAATTCATCCATTTTACCATTAAATGTTGTCGCTTCTTTTGCCAACTTATCAAACTCATTTATTTTTTCACTTGAAACATTTTCCCAATAGAATACTCTGCTTCTGCTATCTTTTAAGCATGGATATTTTTCAACCAAAGTTTCCACCGATCCACTTACAGATTCATAACTATCTCCTATAACAAGATATATACCAAAGTGTACCTTATTTTCTTTCACAAATTCTTCGTATGACACATTACTATCTGTTCCATCATTTGAAGACGGTAATGCTTCAATGTATGCAGATACCTGCACACCATTCATCATTTCTTCTATCTCTGTCTTCAATCTTTTGCATATGCGGGTTGAAACATACTCATCAAAAACATAATGCCCCTCTTTTTGTATCTCAGCTTTAAAGATGCAGTCAGTATCAGATACCGGATAACATTTTACAGTAAAGGTATCATTCGTCAGTGTTCCCCAACGTCCTCCCAGTGTAATGATTTCAAAATCTTCGTTGTATTTTTCCTTTAATACTTTTTTCGCAATGCGAACCTCACTTTTTGTTGAATCAAAAATTCCCATACAACCACTTCCTCCTATCATAAGACATACCATGACCATAATTACTATGATTCTTCTCAAGTTTCTCATAATACTGCTCCTCGCTCCTCATATATCTATCCTATCAGGTAATTTCCTGTTATTTTCTTATTCACTAATACGGAAGGGCAGGCAATCACGCTTGCCCTTCCTACAGATTTACTTAAATGCATCAGCAAGATTTGTATTTGCTGTTTCTGTTGCCTGATAATCAGTAGATACATTCTGTCTTAAAAATTTTACGTATGCATCAATTATATCATAATATGTTTGAAAATAGTTGGTTGCAAATGTATCATATGCAGAAATCGTACTTTGTGCAGCCTCTCCCTGCCATGTTGATGACAAGCTTTTTACCGCTGACTGACTATCTTCCAAGGTAGACTTCAATTTTTTATTATTATTTTCAATACTTGTAGCAATTGCCTCCACCTGATCTGTGCTGATTTTAATTGTTCCAGCCATGATATTTTCCTCCCTTCTCCTAATTAGTAAGATTTTTCACTGATGAAGCGATAGCATCCTGACGCTGTTTGTAGTTAGATGATTGCTGTGACAAAGTCTCAGACCCACTCTGTAATTTTTTCACCATCTGACTTAGTTCCTCTGTAAAGCCTTTAATCTGATTACAAAAGGCTACATTATCTTCGCCTTGCCAAGCTTCGCCCATTGTCGTTGCGTCTGACATAAGCTGCTTCGCAATCGAGTCGTATGTTGTGGCAAGCTCAGATAACTTTGATGCTGCTGCATCGATTTTGGATGGATCCACCTGAATGTTTTTTCCCATTTTTTCTCTCCTTTGATTTTATTTATATCAACATCAGCTTTGAGCCATTTTTTATTTTCAGCTCATATACTGACGAATTGATATTTAAAATATTTCCCGACTCTGCATCACACAAAATCGCTGATGCATCTGCTTTATACTTTCCATTAGATAAATTACTCAATGTCTTTGACACCAGAATAACCACTTCATTCATTTTGCTTGTTTGTGGAATAAATACATCAAATGAGCGATTTGCCGCCGGAACAAATATTTCAACTAATACTTTTTCCACTCTTATTCAACCTCTCCCTCATAAATTAATTTTACTTTAACTGCTTTGCCTGCTTTTACAGAATATCCATATTGATTTGAAATTTCCTGTGTCATTTCACTTGTTGTTTTTGTCAATTTAAGATAATACTGATCTGTGATTCCATTTCCAATCCAAATACCGTCTGTTTGTGAAATATTGGTTTTATACCATTTTTCAAAATTGTAAGATGCGATACATTTTGCAGATTCCGCAATAATGATCCGCACATTTAACTTTTGACTCCCTTTTTCAAGAACAAGTGCAAGTTTTTCATTCTCCTTTTCTTCAAGCTGCTCTTTTAAGGCATATAAGGATGAAATAATTACCACCTCCAAAGGATATTGTGGTATTTCTTTTCCTTCGTTTTCTGCATCTTTAATCGTATTGTGTCTTTCAAGAACTGTTGCAAACAATGTATCAATTCCTTCACTTATACTTTTCTTCGAGAATAAATAATTCGCCTTATCGTAATGTTTTAATTGATTTTCACTGTCAATCACGGTTGTATTTATGTTCGCCATAGCAGCTGACATATAACCAAGCATAGATATAAATGCTGTATAATCTTTTCCTTCTGCATATACACACGATATATACTGCTTACTCATATTCAGATAGCTGACTTCCAAGGATTCCGTTTCTACACCAACCGGTATCATTAACGATTGTTCATTCACAAACGGCTGGATAAATTCGAGATTGACCTGTTCCGGTAAAACCGGGATTTTTCTTGCTCTTATTGATGGATATTTTTTTCGCATTTCTTCACAATAATTTCTAACTGCTGCAAATTGATTCTCACATTCAAATGCATGCGCAATCTGAAATTCATAAATCTCATCTGATTTGAAAAGCCCTCTTCCTTTTATTTTTTCTGGAACAAGACCTCCTGTTTTCCCTAATACTGCCGCATAATCTGTCTCGTCTGTCATCTGAAGCACATAAGATTGTCCAATATTCTGAAGCATTCGAAACCGGAGTGCATTCGTTGCCGTAGCTGTCAAGATAAAGTATATTCCATACTTAGTTCCCTCTCGCGTCAAATTCAGCATGTCATTTTCATAGTCTTCATACATTTCCAAAAAAGCTGCATAATTATTAATGACAACGATTATAGATGCTACCTTTTTATTTTCACTACTATTGAACGAATTTATATCTCCTCCATAATCTGCAAATAATTTTTTTCTGGTCTGCATCTGTCCAAGCAATAGTTTTATTAGATTTGTTACTTTTTCCTGTTCGTGTGCGAGAACAACATCCCCTACCTGTGGTGCTTTTGCAAAGGCAGTCAATGTCTCTGCTGAAAAATCCAATATGTATATATTAATTTCTTCTGGCGAATAATTTTCCAGCAATGAATAACATAATGTAGTCAAAAACGTTGTCTTACCGCTTCCAGCCATACCATATATCGCAGTATTTCCACCCTCTGTAATCGGAAGTGTAAGTATATCCTGCCTTTGATTTGCCGGATCATCATATTCTCCAATTATTGGATTCAACTTATTTTTCTGTTTGATATAATTATATTTTTCTGCAATCTGTGTTACATATATCATTGCCGGGATTGGCTCCAACCATAAAGGTCTTACTTTAATTTTTTCCTGCTCTGCAAGTTCTGCCAAATACTCGGTAATTGCATCGATCTGCTTCTTTGGCTTCACAACAGATTTTTGCCTCTCCATCTTTGCCGATTGAATTACACGTCCAGTGTTATCAATCACATCCACACTATCATCTACCTGCTGTTCCACCTTGTCTGCTGGATAATATGGTGCACCAGACCATGCTGACTGTCCCATCTTAAATAATTCATTATATCCGACCTGAAGATAAAATCTTCCTGTATCCTGTAATTCTGCAGCCTCTGGTCTTTTCAACATATCCATACTATCGGCTTTATCCTGTACTTTCAGACATGCTTTAAATTTTGCATTTGACCATATCTGATCATCAACTACACCACTTGGTTTCTGTGTGGCAAGTATTAAATGTACACCAAGACTGCGTCCGATACGTGCCGCACTTACAAGCTGTGTCATAAACTCTGGTCTCTGTGTCTTTAATTCTGCAAACTCGTCTGATATGATAAAAAGATGCTGTAAAGGTTCTGTTACTGTTCCCTCTCGATACATTTTCTGATATTTATAAATATCAATATTACTAATCCCTGATTCTTTGCTCGCCTCTGCAAAAATTGCCTGCCGTCGCCGTAATTCACTTTGAATCGAAATCAATGATCTGTTGATAGCTGCTCCATCTAAATTAGTAATAATACCCGCGGTATGCGGAAGTATTTCAAATGTTTTTGCCATTCCGCCACCTTTATAATCAATTAAAACAAATGCCACTTCGTACGGATGATAATTAACTGCTAACGACAATATATATGTCATAATAAATTCTGACTTACCTGAACCTGTCATTCCCGCAACCAGTCCATGCGGTCCATGATACTTTTCATGCAAATCAAGCTTAAATGCATCTCCGATCGTATCAACACCAATTTGCGCTTCCAAGGTTTTTGTCGGATCATTTTCCTTCCATCGACTCAATACATTCAAATGTTCTATCTTTCCCACTCCAAACATTTCAAGAAATGTAATCATCTTTGGCAGTTTATAAGAATTATCTCCTATATTCAAATGGATATTAGCCAAAAGTACACTATATTTTTCCAGATTCCTATTCGTGTAAATCTGAGGAATGAATTCAGTTACATTTCCTGAAATATCATTTTTGTCATATATTTTTCCCTGATTTCCATCTAATTCAATAATATTGCTACATTCTTTAGGCAAATTCTTCAATTCATCAAAAAATGCTACTACCGAGAAATGCAGATTTTTCTTTGACCCATAAATACTTTTCAAAACCTCTGCTCTTAAAGACAATTCTTTATTAAATGCAAAGATAATATAATATGGCTCACCTTCCTCCAACTCATCCTCTTTCATTTCTTTTCTCGTATCAAATTCAGCCTTTAAATAGGCTGAAATATCTTTCATATCATTACCGCTTTCTGCATAAAAACGCATTGACTTATCGTTATTCCATACATGAGGAAGCCACTTGACATATTTCAATTTAGAGCCATCTTTTTTCTCATCATATAAAAATACGAACTTAACTTCGTCGTAGCTATATAATGAGGCAAGCTGCAATATCATTCCATTTGCAAAATTTAATACATTATTCCTTGCTCCTATCACACCTGTGACGTGATTCTCAAACAATGATACTGTAATAGGTACATCTTCAATAATATGTGGAGATTCACACATATCCAATAATTCCTCTTCCAAAACATCTCTTTCGATTTCAAACTTTCTTTCCGGATATTGGATATCAGCATTTAAATCCACTGTTCCCTGTCCAATATTAATTTTCAAGAAATCATTTTGTCCGTAAGAACGCTCCCATAGATTTCTGCTGACATTTTCGATTCTATGCATACAATCCTGAATACTGACATTATTCTCTAAAATAATTTCCCTTTGTTTTTCACATTCATCCTCAAATGATTGTCTTATTCTTTCCAGATATTCCTGATATTTTTGCTTTCGTAGTTCTTCTTTTTTCCTTTTTCTTTTTTTCTCATATCTTTTAGAGATAATCGGCCAAAGCACAGTTCCTAACAACATGCATCCCGAAGTTACTGCGGACATCATATTTCCCTGTGCAACTCCATATACAGCTGTTGCCATTGAAGCCATTCCCATGGTCATAGATGGTCCAATTGCTAACATCATTGGCATTTCTTCTCCAACCTGACTTGCTGGAGGTGCGTCTATTTTAAATACAGCTTTTTCTACATCCCTTTTAAATCTTGGTGAACGATAAAAAGTATCATCATCTATTGTTTCAAAATCAAACTCATCATCATTTTGTTCATAACACTGTGATAAATATGGTTTCAATAAAGTAGTATCTATTTTCAATGTCTGATCTGGATTATTTATTGCGAATAAATTTTTCCCTATTATGATCACAACGCCCATGATATATATCACATCGCCAAATTTTAATCTGCTTTCATTAATCCTTTTTCCATTCACAAATGTTCCATTCGAACTATCTGCATCTTTTATTTTCCATCCAGCATTTGTTAATGTTAATTTTGCATGAACCGAGGAAACATATTTGTTGTCAATTACTATATCATTATTTGAGTTTCTTCCTATATTGATTGTAATGTCATTTCGAACCAAATACTTTTTAAACTCCACTCTGTCATTTGTAGATGGCTCTGCAAAAATAAATGTTTTTTCCGAACTTCCTGTAATATCCAGATTATAGATTGCCATTTCCGTGATTTCACAGCTATTCGTATGTTTTTTCTCATTGTTAAGTAATTTAACTTTTTTATTTGACTTTATATACCATTTCTCATCAATTCCCTCTATTTCAACTTTTATCCCTTCACTGTTTTCAATGATATATTGTCCTCTGATTTTTTCTGGAAGAACAATGGACGTTATTGATTTTTTGTTCATTAATGAAATTATCATACTGTTTTCTCTCTCCTACGTTTCAGTTCCTATATAACATAGTTACCACAATCAATTTATATAGAACAAAAATTCTTCATCTGCCATCCGTATACTGTCGTTTGAAGCAAGTTTATATGGAACTTCTTTTTCAAGTCTGCTGCCATTTAGATACGTAAAATTTGTCGATTCTTTATCTATCAAAAAATAATCTCCATTTTGTATTTGAACTACTGCATGTCTCCGACTAACTGCCTTGTTATCAATTACAAAATCGTTATCTGTACCTTTTCCGATAGAAAAAAGGCTTTTTTGTATCTCTGCACATTCTCCTGTTTTGATTCTTTCCAACACTGGAACTTCATCACATTGTTGAAGAACTGTAGTTTCCCTGTCATACTCTTCCGTTTTTGATAAAACATCTGTTTCTGGCTCATCTTCCTCAACTAAAAGTATTGTTCCTTTATCCACATTGTTATGCCTTCTGTCATAATGTTCTTCATAAGAAACTCTGTCATTTGTAATAAAACCACTTCTTCCTGTTTCTGCCTTTACAATCTTTTTAAATACTTGTGGATATTTCTTTTCCACATATTGTTCTATATGTTCAACCTTATAATTTTGTATATCATTTAAAAACATTTCAAAATCTGTCAAAAAACTTTTCATAATTTTGCTGTTTTTAATTGCTATCTGTGTGATATCTCCCAGAAAAGCATAAACATTTCCACTTGTAACTCTGCTTATAATTGGCTGATATACAAAAAATAATTCTTTTGTCCGTTCACTTATATATACCAGTTCCGGTTGTAACATCAGATTACACATATACAGACCATTCATTTCAATCCTTTTTGTCATCTCAATTGTCTGTGCAATAATCTGATAAAAAGCTTCTTTTTCTATTTCTCTTTTCAAATATGATGTAAGCTGAATCACATTCGGCGCCGTATAAATAATCGTCTTTTTTCCTTCCTGTCTCGGTCTGAAACAGCCGCGGAAAATCTGTTGTTCAAAAATATTGATTTCCCGCTCATTAATCTGTTCCCCAAATGATAACTTACTTTTAATCGTAACTATATTTCCCTTTGATACTATGCGATACTTTGCCATATCTCTCAGTCCTTTTTTATTTTCTCTTACGTCTTATTTTGATACGTCCGCTTCGCAGTGCAATTGCTGCGCCAACGCCACCGCCTGTTACTACTGCTGCACCCGCAATAGAACCTGCAAACAATGGCTTATTGTTATACCAACGGATGAATGTGTTGGTTGTTACAAGAATTCCATTTAAGACATAGTTTGTTTTATTGCCAGCTGCATCCACAGCCATAATTGTGACATCCTGTTTTTTCGTATTGTTTGGGATATTGAACTGATAGTTTTCACCATCCACTGTATAATCACATTTTTTATCACCAATATAAATCTCAACACTATCTAATACCAGGTTGTCGTTGACTGTCACATTCGCTGCTTTCATATCCACAGGATACTGGGCATTGCTCTCAACATCAATCGGAATAACGACAGGAGCTGTTTTGTCAACACCGAATGAAATCTCTGCTTCTTTGGATTCATCAATGTTCTCATTGACATTTCCTGCAATATCCTCTGAATACAGTGTCACAATGTAGCGTCCATCCCCTGCAAAAAGAGACTTGTCGATGGTGTAATCATACTGATACCACTGTCCGTTTCCACCGGATTCCTGTACCTGATAATCGATACCTTCTTCTAATGTTCTCGGTGTTCCATTTGTATCTACTACTACTTTGATTTTGTCATGTTCCAGACTGTCTACGTTCACTTCTTTTAACTTGACATCAATCTCGTTCTGAATATAAGTTCCTTCAATATCCTTTAAGGTCTGATCGAACACGTAAACCGATCCGAAGCGATTTACGGAGAACGTAACTGTTGCATTGCTCTCATTTCCAGCCATATCGGTCAATGTGGCATTTATCGTATAGATGTCGTCATAGCTTTGCTCTTTCGGGAAGTTCTTGAATGTAAATGTCTCTCCATTTCCCTGATTCGTATAAGAGCCTTCCGGTGCCACACTTCCCTGATTTGCACCAACCAGTTCAATGTTCACACCATTGGTATCAAAGTTTGTATCTGACATTACGATCTGCGGAATAACATCTCCATTATTTGCCGAATAATCTTCGACACCAACAATTTCAATTTCCGGTTCAGTGAGATCCACATAGTATTCTTCCCCTGTATAGGTTTCAGCTATGTTTCCTGCCATGTCCGTGTATTCCACATTAAAATTGTATAAACCATCTGTACCACATGTAATGGTTGCGGTATGAACATCTCCATTTCCGGTAAATCCGCTAGACTGTGGGAATGAGATTCCTGCTCCGTTATCAGTTGCTGTTCCTGTTATCCTTACTCTGTTTTCAGAGAAATTATGTTCTTCAATCTGAATCGTTGCTGTGCGCACTGCTGCATAATAATTGCCATTTACTGCATTATTGTTGTCATAAGTAACCGTAATCACCGGACGGGTTTTATCAATGGTAAAATCATCTGCTTTTACTGTCTCTGCCTGATTTGCTGCCTTATCCTTTCCACTGACAGAAAGCGTATAATCACCATCTTCTGCAAATGTAATGGTTGCAGTACTTACACTCTGATCCGGATTTTCTGTATTTTCAGTTGTCTGCCATGCTGACAACTCAGGAATCACACCATCTGTATTGGTAATATCTGCCTTAAAATCTGCCGCCTCAAAGTTGCGTTCTGTAACTGTAATGGTAGCAACTCTGTTCTCTTTGAACATGGTTGTATTTTCAGCATCCGGTGTCTCATTATCAAATGCAATTTTGATTTCCGGTTTTGTCTTATCAATACTGAATATCTGTTCGTCTTCTGATGTATTTCCTGCACGGTCTGTCATTTTGATATGCATTTTTATCTCATTGCTGTTATTTTTTACAGTGAATGACTTTTTCAGTTCTGTAACAAGGTTTTTGTCTTTTTTTGTCTGACTCCAGCCATCCGCATTTCCACTGGAAAATGCACCCTGATTACTGATCTCCACATTTCCTGACTGATTGTTTTCTTTATCATAAGGCGATTCCACTGTCCATTCCACAGAACGGATTCCCGAAAATGTATCTGTCACTGTAACATCTACCGTTACATCTTTTTCATACAGTTCATTTCCCTTTGCATCCTTGCTTGCAGCTGCCGCCTTGTTAAAATCAATATGTTTCTCACGGGCATGCTGCTCGGCTGTTTCAATGATCAGACTGCTCGGTGTCACATATCTTTCTTCGTGATTATTTAACATATCGTAAGCGCAGGCATAAATCTGTCCTTTAAATCCTGCCTGAACCACAAATGTCACTTTTCCTTCTGCATCTGCCTGTACAATCTGCTCACTGCTTTTTGTTCCATTGGCATCTACCGTATAATAGTGGATTTCCTTTACACCGGAATCCCCTTCTTTGGAGCCGTCCGTAGCCGTTACAGTCACCTTTGTATTTTCCACAAAATAATAACCATAATCCGTCTCTGTATAAGAAACACTTCCATCTGCTTCTTTATTTCCTGCTGCTTCCATATCAATGCTTAAAATTTCCGGAGCTGTAATATCCTTGTAGACACGCTGTGTTTTGGAATATTCATTTCCAGCATTGTCAATGGCTGTAATTACCATATCATAGCTGTTGGTATCTGCATTAATGACAGCATCCTTCGTGTTGATCTCATAGCTTTCCGTAACTGTTTTCTGATCTGGATAAGAAACGTTCACTAACTCCTTATTATTAACGGAGGCTTTCACACTATAAATTCCAGAATCTTTATCTTCTACTTTAATTCTGACTCCAGTATCACTGTTGTTATAGATGATTCCATTTTTTCCAACATATCCTTCTGCAGATAAAACAGATGTAATGGTCGGTTTAACTGTTTCAATCATTAAATTGCTGTTTTTCACATTCGAATTTGCTGTCGTCACAAGTGTCTTTTCAGACTGGTTGCCAACGTTATCCGTAACTGTTGCACTAATTTTTTTATCTAAATATACTTTCTGTTCATTTAAAACAGTCTCTGCCGGGAGTTCAAATACCGCTGTATCATCGCTTCCGACTGCCTTTGTCTGATAAGCTTCTTCACCTACATATAATGTAATTTCGTTCAGTCCTGCTGACGGTACTTCTGAACCATCGTCACTGTGTAAATCATCTGCTGTTACAGTAACTTTGATCACACCATTTCCATAGTTACCAAAGGTAAAAATATTTAAAATTTTTGATGCATCTTTCTTTTCAATATTAAATCTTGTTACATCTGGCTGATGTGTATCAAGACAGATTGTTTTTGTGTCAATTGTTTTATTTCCTGCGATGTCTGTATAGGTGGTGACAACTGTATTTTCGCCTTCCTGCACCTTCTGCAAATCGTTTGCTGAAAGTGTAAGAGAATCCTCCTGTACAATCTGATCACTACCTGCAATACTTTCCATAAAGTTCTTTGCCTTCGAAGTAAGTTTATCTCCGTTTACGGTCACAGTTCTCGCTGCAAGACCACTTCCGTTAGTCTGATCTTTTTGTTCTGTAATCTCGTATGCAATTGTTGGAATCTCTTTGTACCAATACTCTGTCTTTCCATCTTTTGCATTTTCATATTTGCCATCTGCCTGTGGCGTCACCTTTACTACAGGTGCATCTTTTTCCAGCATTAAATCATCCGATACAATACCATTATGATTCTTAATTTCTGTTAATTTATATGCCTTACTCTCATTGCCCAATGCATCCACTGCTTTGATATGAACCTCTTTCAGGCTTGCAAATATACCAGCTTCTTCCAATGGAACCGTAACTTCTATCGTTGCATCACTTGTTCCACTTACTTGTGTACTTACAGTTCCCGTATACACTTTTGTATCATCATCACTGTACACGCGGACTTCTTTCACACCAACTGCCGGATAATCCGATTTGCCGTCTTTTTCATTCACATCTTTCGCAGTAACTTTTACTGTAATATTTGCATTGCAATAATTTCCAAAATCGTATTTTTTTATTGTATCAGCAGGAATCAGAGACACTTCCGTAATTTCAGGTGCTGCACTGTCCCGATATACAGTAATAACTCCGGCTTCTGAACACTGTTTTGCTTTGTCAATGGCATAAATATAGATTTTATCAATGTTCTGATTTTTTGCTAATTGAATGCCGCTTATTTCAAACTTTCCATTTTCATTTAATGCTGCTTCCTGTGCCCCATTCAACACATCATCCGGTGTAAGTTCTGTTTCTGACCAGACAACCTTTTTCAAATTTTCATCCACGGCTGTACCTGTGATATCCACTGTTGTGTCTGCTTCAGTTTTCCAAATTGTTTTCTCATCGTCACTCAGTTCAATTTTGGGTTTTGTTGTATCAATCACAATTTTCACAGACGGATTGAGACTTATTTGTTTTCTGCCAATAATTCCACCTTTATACACTGATGAAATGATAGTTGTTTCTGTTAAGTTGAGTTGCGTTTTGCCCACTCCCCATTGCGAAAGACTGATTTTAGTTTTACCATCAAATTTTAAAATGGCTGATGATGAATAATAGTTTCCATCCTCATCCGCTGTTATTTGATTATTTCCACTATCTAACAGATTCAGACCTGCAAGAGCCAACGAATCTTTATTTTCATTTTGAATATCTTCAAATTCAGCAGTTACATTCTGGTCACCATTTACGTTTTCAATCTTATAGACTGCTGTTCCATCTTCATCCTCTGTTAAATTATTTTCCTGTATCGGCGTACCATTGACCGAAAATATTTTTACTGTTTTACCTTCATTTGGTTTTACAATGATTGCAACTTCTGCTCCAGAATCTACAATAATATTTTTTTCACTGGAACCATTAACCTCAACAATTCCTCCATCATCAGTTGTAACAGAAACTGTGTACGTATCAATTTCTGCTGTCACTTCTATACTATGTGCCTGTTTTATTCCTTCTGAAAATATATATTCTTTCTCTTTTAAGCTGTTATTTATTTCGTTTTCATTAAGCTTTTCATCATTGTCCACTCTAAAACTTGTAAGATGATACTTGTTGTCTGTAACAGCTGCTTTTATTTTGTACTCAGAATCTGTATATGGAACATTCCGGCTACCGTCTTCTCCACTCTCGGTTGTGATTTCAACTTTATCATTTTGTGCATCACTATTTAAAATTAGCTTTCCATTCTGACTAATTTTATAGGTGATTGTGAACTGTTTCTTTGCGAATGTGATTGTAAACGTATAATTTGCATCTAATGTTTTATCCTTAAATTCTTCATATACAAATGCACCGCTCGCATTTATCTTCTTGTTCCACCAATTATCGTTGGTTTCTCCATCCGGTTTCCAATCTGCAGTTTCTTTTTTTACTGTTACAGCAGTGATTTCATAACCTTCCTTTGGTATTGCTGTTACAACATTATTTTCTACCTTTACTTCTCCAGCATCATCTTTTTCTGAATGATCAGAAGTTTCTGCATTTGCAGTAACTGAATATGAAACAGACTTTTCTTTAAGTGTAATTGCACCTAACTCAATCTTTTTTGTTTTTACCTGATCTTCTGTGACAGTTTTCTCTTCACTGGAATAACTGTCATATGTACCTTTATCCACATCTGCTGGCTCAACTTTAACCGTATACTTATTATCCGTATTTAATGTCCAATCACCAATAGAAATATTAAATTTTCCATCGTCTGTTGTAGTCGCTTCATTCGTTACAGGAGTCGAACCGCTTTGTGGGTATGTTACCGTCACCTTTGCACCTGCATATGCTCTTCCATTACTTGTACCCGTGTTTTCATTAGTATCATCCGGAACCATCACCTGTCCTGTGATTGTGACTGTACCACTTTCACCTGTTGCAGTGTTATCTGCTGATGCTCTGATACTTCCAAATGGTATCGTTGTTGCCATAATTAATGCGATCATTAACCATGCTGCAATTCTTTTTCCTTTTGTTCTCCAAAACATTTCCATTTTCTAAATTATCTCCTGCGTATGTATGATGATTTCATTCAAAACCAGTTCATACCTTTTATCTGTGTTTTTTACATTTTCAGCCAGCACAACTGTTTCTTCTTCCTGTAATACAGTTGTAGTTTCCTCTAAAACAGTTGTTTCCTCCTCAACCATCTGAAGCGGTATAGTGGCTTCTTCCTGCAATAATGTAGTCTTATCTTCATCTATCTTCGGAAGAACCTCCGTTTTTTCATCATTTTTCAATTTCACTGTTGTGCGTTCTGTCAGACTGCTTTTCCTTGTTTCAGATGATTTGGTGCTTCTTTTAGACAATGGATTTTTCTGTCTGTTATTCTCCTCCCGCATTGCCATAATCTGACGTTCTGCCGATTTACCACTAAGATCATCTATGATTCCCCGTACATCCATTTTTAAAAAAAGATAAATGGATATCAGTGTTAAAACTCCTGCTAATGAAAATGCAATGATGGATATGAGTTGTAAAGTACCTGCATTCATGATGCTTTCACCTCCGTATCTTTTGCATATGCATTTTCCACTGCTGCCTCTGCATCCTGTAAACGCTTTAGAATATCATTTTTCATTTCTTCTGTTTTGTCTGTTGTCGTATCAACCTGCTCCGTACCAGCTTTTACCTGTTCCAGCAACGCTTTCATATCTTCCTGTGCTACGTCATCTGCCTTAAATTTTCTTGCATAAGTTTCCACAGCATTCATTGCCAGTTTGTATACTTCCAGATTTACAATTTCATTCTCATCCTGACTCTCAGATACGGTTGCTACGAGTTTTGTTATATTCTCCCAATATGGAAGATAGGTTCCTTTATCAGATGCTTCCTGCACATTCAGTGTGATATCGCGGTTAAACTGTCCTATATCACGGTACATTTCAGCCATCGTATAATAACTGCTGTCCTCACCGCCATAAGTACATGCCGCCTCAAACCACTGAATCGCACTTTTCATTCTGGTTATCTGATTGTCTGAATTTTCTGTTTTTCCATAATCGTAGTAATACCAGTATAATTTTCCTATCTCAAAAGCAAGATCCCCATAATCGCTATTCTGCTGTAAAACAGTCAAATTACTGTTTATTTTCTTTTTGAATAATTCCTCTTCTTCCAATGAAAAGACCGCGTCATCCTTAAATGCCTCGATTATTCCAAAATACGCTTCCGAATTGCCCGGCAGAATATCTATTGCTTTGGCATAATAATCGATTTTTTCCTCATCTGTCGCAGATAATTCTGCCTGCTTGATGTTATTATCATAATCGCTGTTGTTCACATGGACTCTCATTCCAGTACACAGACATCCTATAATAAGGAAAAGAACCGCTGCCCCGGATGTTGCAAAGAAAACATTCAGCTTTCTTTTCTGCTTTCTTCGGTAGCCCTCGTCCATCTCATCATAATGATCCAACGCATATAACATTTCTGCACATGACTGATAACGATCTTCCGGGTTTAACTGGGTACATTTTTGAATGATCGCTTCTAATCCACTGGACAACTGCGGATTCCAATATCGGATTGGATATATCTCATAAGGAGGTTCACATGGATTCTGTCCTGTGAGTAAATGGTATAGCGTCACGCCAAGACAATATACGTCTGTTCTGGCATCCGTCTGACCTTTTCCTCCAAACTGCTCAGGCGCAGCATATCCTTTTGTTCCAAGACTGACTGTATCTGCCAGATTCTGTTCTTTGTATTCCCTCGCAATACCAAAATCAATTAACTTGATATTTCCATTCGGCTGCAGCATAATGTTTGCCGGTTTCATATCCCGGTAGATAATTGGCGGATTCTGCGTATGCAGATAATCCAATACCCTGCATAGTTCCTTTGCCCACTCAATTACAACTTCCTGTGGCTGTGCACCTTCTTTACTCAATACACTGCTTAAGGTTTCTCCCTCAATGTAATCCATGACAACATAGATTACATTTTCTTTTTCGATAATGTCTACAATTCTTGGCAGTGACGGATAATCCAGTTTTTTCATCATGTTTGCTTCCGCCATTGCACTTGCAACTACAACTTCATTGTTCTTATCATAAGCTTTTCTCTCGATTTCTTTGATTGCCCACTGCTTATTCAGGTTTTTGTCCATCGCCAGGTAAACTTTTGACATTCCACCTTTTCCGATCAGCTTTAAAACCTCGTATTTTCCCTCAATAATTGTTCCTCTCTCAGCCAACTTTCATTTCCTCTTTTGCCTTATTTGAGTTTGATATAAATTGCAGAAATGTTATCCGTTTCCATCCGTTGTTTATTCCATTCGATCATTTCTCTCAATTTTTCTTTTATCTGCGCTTCATCAAGATTTTTATGCGGATTCAGTGACTCAGAAATTTCGTCTTCTGATAACATATGACGGAATCCATCTGAGCATAACAAAAGGGCTGTGCCATGCGCCAGCCTTCCATTCTCATATTGTGGTTCAAAAAATTCATTCACACCGATACACTGAAGAAGCACGTTTCTGCGATTATCCTTTTTAGCTTCCTCTATTGTCATATTCCCACGTTTTATTTCTCGCGCAATAAATGTATGATCCTCGGTCAGCTGCTGCAACGTATCCGATAATGTATAAATTCTGGTGTCTCCAACATGACAAAGCATATATTGTCCATCACTGTTTAATAAAACCGCACTTATTGTTGTTCCAAGCTGAATCTGGTTTTCTTTTCCATACCTGATCAGTCTGCCATTTATTTCTTCCAAAAGACTCTGCCACTGTTGTCTTATTCCTTCATCTCCAACATGCATTTCGTTCTTTATGTAAACCTGTTCAAACCAGTCTGAAAAAGCCCTGACGACCGTTGCACTGGCAAGCTCCCCTTTTTCCATGCCACCCATGCCATCACAAATTGCGATCAGAAGTGTCTCTCCATGTTCCTCAGAACATCCTTTTAATAACAGACTGTCCTGATTGGTCTTCTTTTTTATCCCAACGTCTGTATCATATGCAATATAAAATTTCTTCAACTTTTTCCCCCTGTTTTTCTTTACAATTATTCTTTTTATTATATTATTCACCTACAATTCACACCATATAATCTGATGTAATTTGGGTAAAATATTTACATTTTTTCTACACGCAAAAAAGGGCGTGTGAAAAAACGAGAGTTTTTTCATTCGTCCTTTTGCTTATAGT
>OLOR01002090.1_pt1 | contig 16393 bp, 17 predicted proteins | sample 1672521 | NCBI WGS metagenome assembly OLOR01 (sample SAMEA3136695, study PRJEB25190) | human gut metagenome | biome: human gut; feature: human-associated habitat; material: faeces | place: Austria | collected 2013
GGGCGCGGGCGACGGTCAGCTCTTCGAGAAGACCGCCGAGCTGCATGATGAACGCGACCTCACCCGCGGCAAAGTCTTCGCCGATGCAGACCGACGCGATCAGCGCGAGCGAGACGAGCACGTTTGCCTTGATGTCGAACGCCGTGACAAGGCCGATGACGGCCTCTAAAATGATGGGGATGCCGCAGAGGATGATCGCGGCCCACGAGGTGCCGAACGGCAAGGGGACGAGATCAAAAATGCTGACGATCAGCGCGATGCCGGAGATCACGAGCAGTGTGATATCTTTTTTTGTGCCGCCCAGCTCAAAAAATGCTCCAGCTTTTCCATTGCCGGTTTCACGGAAGCGATTCCTTTTTGTACCATATGGGGTATAGGCTTATTATACATATGAGGGTATAGGTTATAAAGCCCACAAAAAGAGAGAAGCAGCACAAAACTGCTTCTCTTCTTTCGTGCAATTCTACTGAAAACGAGCGCGTGAGAGGGTTTATCTCCTGCCCAGCCCATGTTCGAAAAGCGCTCGACCGCCTTCGTAAAGTTCTCGATCGTTTTGTCCGCGTCGCCGTGCTCGATGCCGTCGCGCACGCAGTGCTTGATGTGTCCCTCAAGCACGACCTTGCCGCAGCCGTGCAGCGCGGATTTGGCCGTATTGATCTGCGCAAGAATATCCTCGCAAGGGACGTCCTCGTCCACCATGCGGTCAATGGTCTGCACCTGACCGATGATCTTTTTGAGCCGACGGTGCAGATTGTCGGCGTCCATACACTGTTTCATCGTTTGACCTCCATACCTGTTGGGGTATCTGCATTGTACACTCTGCGCCGCGATTTTGCCAATATGCGCTGCCGCGCCGGTTTTGTGCGCCTTTGGCGAAAAAATGGCGTTTTGCGGCAATTTTCTCTTCCTCCGCGGTGTTGCAGAGCATAAAAAAGTGTGATAGGATATATTAGAAATAGTATGACCGGCGGCCATATTGCCGTCGGAGCGATTTTGAGGTAACCGAATGAAGAAAAGCGACAAAACACCCAAGCAGACCCACCGCCGCGCGGACCCGAACGTCATGGGCCTCCACGCGGATGTGGTGGAGCAGAATATCACCGAGACGCTGGAAACGAACTACATGCCCTACGCGATGTCCGTCATCGTTTCGCGCGCCATTCCGGAGATCGACGGTTTCAAGCCCTCGCACCGAAAGCTCCTTTACACGATGTACAAGATGGGGCTTCTCACCGGCGCGCGCACGAAGAGCGCGAATATCGTCGGACAGACGATGCGCTTAAACCCCCATGGCGACGCCGCGATCTACGACACGATGGTGCGCCTTTCCAAGGGCTACGGCGCGCTGCTGCACCCGTTCGTCGACTCGAAGGGCAACTTCGGCAAGGTCTATTCGCGCGACATGGCGTGGGCGGCCAGCCGATACACCGAGGCGAAGCTCGCGCCCATCTGCGCCGAACTCTTCCGCGACATCGACTCTGATACCGTTGATTTTGTCGACAACTACGATAACTCGATGAAAGAGCCGGCGCTGCTGCCAACAACGTTCCCGAATATCCTGGTCTCGGCCAACCAGGGCATCGCGGTCGGCATGGCGAGCCAGCTGTGCGGCTTTAACTTGGGCGAGGTCTGCGACACGACGATCGCCTTTTTGAAAAATCCCGAGGTGCGCATCAGCGAGACGCTGCTCGCGCCCGACTTCCCGACCGGCGGCGAGGTCCTGTACGACCCGCGCGCCATCGAGGACATCTACAACACCGGCCGCGGCGGCGTGAAGGTGCGCGCCCGCTGGCGCTACGACAAAAAAGAAAATCTCATCGAAATTTATGAAATTCCCTACACCACCACGACTGAGGCCATCATGGACAAGGTCGCCGAACTCATCAAGGCGGGCAAGGTCAAGGAAATTTCCGACATGCGTGACGAGACCGATCTCTCCGGCCTCAAGCTGACGATCGACTTAAAGCGCGGTGCCGACCCCGACAAGCTGATGCAGAAGCTCTTCAAGGCGACGACACTGCAGGATACGGCGTCGTGCAACTTCAACGTCCTGATCGGCGGCATGCCGCGCGTGATGGGCGTGCGCGAGCTTTTAGACGAGTGGTGCGCGTGGCGCACCGAGAGCGTCAAGCGCCGCGTGTACTTCGTGCTCAAAAAGCGGCAGGACAAGTTGCACCTCTTAAAGGGCCTTAAAAAGATCCTGCTCGACATCGACAAGGCCATCAAGATCATCCGCGAGACGGAGAAGGAAGCCGACGTCGTGCCGAACCTGATGATCGGCTTCGGCATCGACCAGATCCAGGCGGAATACGTCGCCGAGATCAAGCTGCGCAATATCAACCGCGAGTATATCCTGAAGCGCGTGGAGGAGACGGCATCGCTCGAGGCGGAGATCGAAGACCTCGAGGATACGCTTGCGCGCCCGTCACGCATCCGCAAGATCATCGTCAGCGAACTTGAGGACGTGCGCAAAAAGTACGCCGAGCCCCGCCGCACCGGCATCCTCTACGACTATGCCGAGGACGCCGAGAGCGAGGAGGACGCCATCGAGGACTATCCCGTGACGCTGTTTTTGTCGCAGCACGGGTACTTTAAAAAGATCACGCCGCAGTCGCTGCGCATGTCCGGCGAGCAGAAGTTCAAGGAGGACGACGCGCTCAGCATGAGCGTGGAGAGCTCCAACGCCGCCGAGCTGATGTTCTTCACCGATAAGGCGCAGGTCTACAAGACGCGCGCGAGCGACTTTGCCGACGGCAAGGCGAGCCAGCTGGGCGATTACCTGCCCGCCAAGCTCGGCATGGACGAGGGCGAGAGCGTCATGGGCATGGTGCTGCCGGGCGATTACAGCGGCTATATGATCTTCTTCTTTGAAAACGGCAAGGCCGCGAAGGTCGAGCTGTCCGCCTACAAGACGACCTCGAACCGCCGCCGCCTGACCGGCGCTTACAGCGACAAGAGCCCGCTCAAAGCGCTGTTGCATCTCAAGGAAGACCGCGAGATCGCCGTCTATTCGACAGAGCCGCGCGTGCTGATCGTCAACACGGCGCTTCTTGGTGTGAAGACGACGCGCACGACGCAGGGCGTCGCGCTTTTGACGCTCAAAAAGAAGTACGTGCTCGACACGGTGCGCTTCCCGGAGGAGACCGGCATCACCGACCTTGCCCGCTACCGCGGCCGCAGCATTCCAGCGACGGGCGCGCTGCTCAAGACGGAGGACAGCGACGACAAGCAGCTCTCGCTGATTTGACGTCGGAAGCCTGAGAGAAACATATGAGGGGAGAAAATTTATGAAAAATAAAAAACTGCGCGAGCAGATGAAAAGCTATATCATTGTCACGCTTGCCTGCGTGCTGTATGCCTTGTCGTTCGATTGGTTCTATGCACCGAATGGCTTTACGGTCGGCGGCTTTACGGGTATTTCGCAGATCATTAACTTTTTTGCACCCATTCTGCCGGTCGGTACGATGGTCATCGTGCTCAATGTGCCGCTTTTTATCGTGGGACTTAAAAAATTCGGCTTCGCATTTTTGTGCAAGTCCATCTACACGATGACGCTGAGCTCCATTTTGATCGACGTTGTCGCGGCCATCCACGAGTTTGCGCCCATGGACCCGCTGCTTGCGTGCCTGTACGGCGGCGTGACGCTCGGCATCGCCTCAGGACTTTTATTCCGCGAGGAGACGACGACGGGCGGCTCGGAGCTCGGCGCGTGGATCGTGCGGTCGCACGTTGAACGGCTGTCAATCGGCAACATCTGCCTCGGCATCGACTTGACGATCATTCTGATCTACGCCGCGGTGTTCCACAGCCTCAACAACGCGCTCTACGGCGCGCTCGCGCTCTATATCACGACGAAGGTGCTCGATCTGGTCGTCTACGGTCAGAACACGGCGAAGGTCGCCTACATCATCAGCGACAAGTATGAGGAGATCATGCAGGAGATGCTGCGGCGTGACATGGGCGTAACGCTCCTGAACGGCAAGGGCGGCTACACGGGCGCGGAGCGTCCGCTGCTGTTCTGCGCCATCCGCAAGAAGGAAGCGGTTTCGATCAAGCGCTATATCAAGGAGCTCGACCCCGACGCCTTTTTCATCGTCTGCGACGCGAGCGAGGTGCTCGGTGAGGGCTTTGGCGAATACGACCCGCAGGGTCTCTAAGGATATCAGGATACAAGGAGGAAGCAGGAATGGATCTTACGACGGTGGAGAAGAATCTCAAAGAGCGCGGCTTCAAGGTATCCGCCTTCGCGACGGCGAAGGAAGCGGCGGACTATCTGAACGCGCAGATCGACGGAGAGAGCGTGTCGTTCGGCGGCAGCATGACGCTCTCTCAGATGGGGCTTTTTGAAAGCCTCGGCAAGCACAACAAGATGTTCAGCCACTGGAACGTGCCCGACGGCATGAACGCTGCCGAGGTGCTCAAAAACGCCTCGACGTGCGACAACTACCTGCTCTCGGCCAACGGCCTTGCCGAAACGGGCGAGATCATCAACATCGACGGGACGGGCAACCGTGTGTCCTCGTCGCTCTATGGCCACAAGAGGGTGTGGTTCGTCGTCGGCAGCAACAAGATCGCGCCGACCTATGACGAAGCGCTTTGGCGCGCCCGCAACATTGCTGCACCGAAAAACGCGCAGCGCCTCGGCGTGAAGACGCCGTGTGCCGTGAACGGCGACCGCTGCTACGACTGCAAGAGCCCGCAGCGCATCTGCCGCGGCCTTGTCGTGCTGTGGGAGGCCATCCGCAGCTGCGAGACCGAGGTCGTGCTCGTCGACGAGCCGCTTGGCTACTGAGAAAGAGAGATTTCGCCCAAAAGGAGGGAGCGCCGTGCGCAAAAAGTTCATTCCGCTTTCGCTGGCGCTCTGCCTGACGCTCTCGGGCTGCGGCGGCAACGTCGTGCTTGAGCGTTCCTACAGCGTTTCCACGCCGCACAGCGAGGTCTACTGGGAAAACGAGGGTGCGGACACCCTGCGCGCCGACAGCTATCAGGACCTCGTCAATGCGCTGCTGCTGCTCCTTGGCGAGCACAGCGAGGAAGGCGTTGTGCGTATTTACAGCGAGGAAGACGCCGCGGCCATGGCCGAGCAGGCCTGTAAGGAGGTGCAGGAGGAGACGGCACTGGGCGCGTATCTTCTTGACTACATCAGCTACACCGACACGCAGGAGCGCGCCTATTACGAGATGCACGTGCGCCTCGGCTACCGCCGCACGGCGGAGGAGCAGGCGGGCATTGTCACCGCGACGAGCACCGAGGCGCTGCCTGACCTTCTGCGCCTGACGGCGCGCGAGGGTTCGCTCAGCCGTATCGCCGTGCGCTTCACGTACTTCACCGCGGACCGTGACGGCATCCGCGACATGGTACGATCTGTGCAGGAGGAGGTCGATACCGGCTTTACTGAGCCGTGGCAGGTGAACTTCTACCCCGATACCGACGATGTCGGCATTGTCGAGGTCGTGCTGCGGGAAGCGTAAAAAAGGATAAGAAAAGAGCCTGAACAAAGCGTTCAAGCTCTTTTTGTGCTTTATAGGGGAGAGAGAAAACGTTAGGAGAGGATCGCGCGGTCGTTGGCGAACTCGTCGCCGCTGGCCTTCGTGAACTGCTCAAGAAGATCGGGCACGGTCAGCTTCTTCTTCTCCTCGCCCGCAATGTCGAGGATGACGTGGCCGTCGTGCAGCATGATGAGGCGGTTGCCGTACTGAATGGCATCGCGCATGTTGTGCGTGATCATCAGCGTGGTGAGCTGGCCCTCGCGCACGATGCGGTCGGTGAGCTCCATGACCTTGGCGGCGGTCTTCGGGTCGAGTGCCGCGGTGTGCTCATCGAGCAGCAGCAGCTTGGGGCGCTTGAGCGTTGCCATCAGCAGCGTGAGCGCCTGGCGCTGGCCGCCGGAGAGCGTCGAGACCTTCGTGGTCAGGCGGGACTCAAGGCCGAGGCCGAGACCGCCGAGCAGCTCGCGGTACTGCTCCTTTTCCTCCTTCGTCACGCCCCAGGAAAGACCGCGGCGCTGGCCGCGGCGGGCGGCGAGGGCGAGGTTCTCTTCGATCCACATCGAGGGGGCGGTGCCCATCATCGGGTCCTGGAACACGCGGCCGATGAATGCCGCGCGCTTGTGCTCGGGCAGGTTCGTGACGTCGGAGCCGTCGATGATGACCTTGCCGGAGTCGACAAAGAACGTGCCGGCGGTGGCGTTGAGCATCGTGGACTTGCCCGCGCCGTTGCCGCCGATGACGGTGACGAAGTCGCCGTCGTTCAGCGTCAGACTCAGGCCGTTCAGCGCGGTCTTGGCGTTGATGGTGCCGGGGTTGAAGGTCTTATAAAGTTCCTTGAGTTCAAGCATGGCCGTTGCCTCCGTTCTTTGCGCTCTGGGGCTGCACCTTGCGGCGGAACATCTTGCTCTTCCAGTAGGGGATGGCGAGGAAGACCGCCACGATCAGCGCCGTGATGAGCTTTAAGTCGTTGGTGTTCAGACCGAGCTGCAGCACGATCTGGAGCACGATGTAGTAGATGATCGCGCCGATGGAAACGGCCAGCAGCGTGAGGCCGAAGTTCGTGAAGATCTTGCCGAAGATGACCTCGCCGATGATGACGGCGGCAAGGCCGATGACGATGGCGCCGCGGCCCATGTTGATGTCGCTCGAGCCCTGATACTGCGCCAGCAGCGCGCCGGAGAGGGCGACAAGACCGTTCGAGACCATCAGGCCAAGCACGATATTCGAGTTCGTGTTGATGCCCTGTGCGCGCGCCATGTGGGGGTTTGCGCCGGTCGCGCGCAGCGAGCTGCCCTTCTCCGTGCCGAAGAACCAGTACAGGATGGCGATGACCGCGGCTGTGAAGAGAAGCAGCAGCGGCAGGGGATTGTTCATCGAGAGCTCGCGCACATAGCGCTGCGAAAGCAGCAGCGGATATTTATCAACGCTGAGTGCCTGGTTTGCCTTGCTGTCCATGATGCGCAGATTGATCGAATACAGCGCAAGCTGCGTCAGGATACCGGCGAGAATGGCCGGAATACCGCAGCGCGTGTGGAAAAGACCGGTGACGAGGCCTGCCAGCATACCGGCGAGCATCGCGCACAGCAGGGCGATCCAGGGATTGAAGCCGCCGCGGATCAGCATGACGCAGACAGCGCCGCCGGTTGCCAGCGAGCCGTCGACGGTCAGGTCCGCCACGTCCAGAATGCGGAAGGTGATGTAAACGCCGATGGCCATAATGCCCCAGGCGAGACCCTGTGCGGCAGCGCCGGGCAGGGCGTTCATCAGCGACGAAAGAAAACTCATGGGTTCTCTCCTCCTATCTCTTGTTGAGGCAGGACCGGGCTAAGCCCGTCCCTGCCTGCGGGGGGATGTGATCAGATTACTCTTCGATGGCAGTGTAGCCCTCGAGAGGCTCGATGCCGAGCGTCTCGCACATGGAGGCGTTGTACTTCGGGGTGGCCTCGGTGAACTCGATGGGCATCTCGGAGATGTCGGCCTCGCCGGTCAGGATCTTGGCGGCCATCTTACCGGTGGTCACACCGAGGTCATAGTAGCTGATGGAGAGGGTCGCGACGCCGCAGCCCTTGCAGATGCCCTCTTCGCCGCAGATGGCAGGCACGCCCGCGGGAACGAGAACGTTTGCGATGGCCTCGGTGTTGGAAGCGGCGGTGTTATCGGTGGGGACGTAGACAACGTCGGAGTAGTCGGCAGCGGACTGCGTGACGGAAGCGACGTCGTTGGTGTCGGTAAAGGCAAATTCCTTCGTTTCAATGCCCTTATCGGAGAGGCACTTGGCGACCTCTCCGATCTGGTAGCGGGAGTTGGGCTCGGCGGAGCAGAACAGCAGGCCGACCTTCGTGGCATCGGGGAACCACTCGGTGATCATGTTGGCCTGAGCCTCGAGGTCAGCGAGGTCGGAGGTGCCGGAGATGTTGCCGCCGACAGTGCCGTTGAAGTCGTCAATATCAAGAGCAACGCCGTAAGCGGTGATGGAAGTGCCGAGGATGGGGATGTCGCTCGTGGCGGCAGCGGCGGCGGTCAGCGCGCCGGTGGCGTTCGCCATGATGAGGTCAACGCCGTCGGAAACGAAGCCGTTGACGATGGTGGAGCAGTTGGCGCTGTCGCCGGAAGCGTTCTTGTTCTGGAATTCGACCTGGCCGGGCAGCGCCTCATTCAGCGCGTCGATGAAGCCCTGGGTGGCAGCGTCGAGTGCCTCGTGCTGCACGAGCTGGCAGATGCCGACGGTGTACTTCGTGCCTTCGCCGTCGGTGCTGCCCTGATTGTCGTCCTGTGCGGCCTTATCGCCGCAGCCGGTCAGACCCACGCTCAGGCTGAGAACGAGGGCAAGAGAGGCAACAAGAGAAATGATGCGTTTGGTGTTCATGCTTTTTTTCCTCCAATTTTTATTTCTCGCTGATAACAATAAAACCCGCTGTAAGGACTTGTGGTCCATACGGCGGGTTCCTTGACTCAACTCTTTTTGAAGTGACCTTCAAGTGTTGGTTCGAAAGACCTTTCAGCTACGGGCATCACAAATCGCTCTTACCTTGTCCTTAAAGTAAAAGTAAGAGTAATAGTAAAAGCGATATGCAACGTTGCTTACAACAGTCTTCATCACTCAAGCTCCAAGTCCTTTCAAAAAGGATGGTAGTAATATAGCACACACAAAAATGGCCGTCAATAGCATTTTTATCCAAAAAACACCATTTATGTAGGAATTTGGCAGGGCACAGCACCGAAAAGCATGTTGTTTACATTAGGAAACGGCATGGGTGTGCTCGCAAAGCTCATTGATCTTCTGCTGTAAGCCCTTGAAATCCTCAAACGACTCGGGCCTGCGGCGCGGATCGCGCAGCAGTGCCGCGGGGTGGTACACGGCCATCATCTGAAAGCCGTTCTTTTCGAACCACTGCCCGTGCTCACGCGTGATCTTGAAGTCGGGCTTGATGATGCGCATGGCCGCGATGCGCCCGAGGCAGACGATGATCTTCGGCCGCAGCAGCGCGACCTGACGGCGAAGATAGCCGATGCAGGCGTCCTGCTCCACGCCGAGCGGGTCGCGGTTTTCCGGCGGGCGGCACTTGACGATGTTGGCGATATACACATCGTCGCGCTTGAGGCCGATGATCTCGAGCATGTCGTCGAGCAGATGACCGGCCCTGCCGACGAATGGCACGCCCTGCGCATCCTCGTTCGCGCCGGGGCCTTCGCCGATGAATAAAACTTCAGCATTCTGATTGCCGACGCCGAAGACGACGTTCGTGCGCGTCTCCCACAGCGAGCATTCGCGGCAATTTTTACAGTCGTGTTCCAGAGCTTCCCAGGTATCAGGCATAGTTGTGTTCTCCTGTTGATTTTTTGTCATTTTACCATGATTCGCCGCGCTTTGCAACGCGCGCGGCACGCATTTTTCCATCTGCGCGGGCCATACTGAAAAAAACGGACGCGGAGGAAGAAATGGAACATATCTGGTACTGGTTTGCTTACAGCTTTTTGGGCTATTGCTTGGAAAAGCTCTTCGCCGCAGCGACAAGCTCGAGCCACCGGCTGCGGCGGTGCTTCGTGTTCCTGCCGCTGTGTCCGGTGTACGGCTTTGCAATGGTCACGATTTTATTGCTGGGGGCGGAAAAGCTCCCCGGCGCGTGGGAGCAGATCTTGCTCGGTATGCTCGCGGCGACGGCGATGGAATACGCCGTGCACTGGGGCTATGAAAGGCTGTTTCAAGTGCAGTTCTGGGATTATTCTTCGACCAAATGCGACGTGAACGGCCGCATCTGCCTGCCGTTTTCCATCTGCTGGGGAATATTGTCGATGCTCGCCGTGCGGTATGTGCAGCCGGTTCTGGAGGGCTATGCCGCACTGCTTCCAGAGTGGGCCGCGGCGCTGGCGGTGTTCCTCGTCACGCTTGACGGCATCCTGACCGCGCGCGTCCTGCTCACGACGCACGATATCGACGCTTTGACGCCGCGAACGTTGCTCCGAAGTAAAAGAAGGCGAACCGCCTGACGGTTCGCCTTCCTGACTTTATTCATAAATGTTTTTCAATCCAGCTCCACAGGTCGTTATAGACCACGGCACGGCAGTCTTCGTTCAGAATCTCGTGCCGCAGGCCCTTGTAGAGCTTCAGCTCCACGTCGCGCACGCCGGCGCGGCGGAAGGCCTCGTATGCGCGCCTGACGCCCTTGCCCATCTCGCCGACAGGGTCCTTGTCGCCGGAGATGAAGAGAATGGGCGTGTTGCGGTTCATCGACGCGATGTTTTTCGGCGTGCTGATGAAGCGGATGCCGCCGAGCATCTCGTAGAAGAGGCCGATGCTCGCCTTCTGACCGCAGAGGGGGTCGGCAATGTAGGCGTCAACATTGTTGTCGCTCGCGCTGAGCCAGTCGACCTCCGTGCGGTTGGGCGCGAACGACTTGTTGTAAGCACCGAAAGCCAGCGCCTCCACGCGCGGAGAGTGCGCCTTGAAGCCGTGGCGCTTGCCCGCGGCCTTGGCAATGGCGCGCCCGCCCGCGACGATCGCGGGGGACTGGTGCCCCGTGCCCATGATGATGGCGGCGTCAACGGTGCCGGGGTAGCGGATGAGATAGGTGCGCGTCAGGAACGAGCCCATCGAGTGACCCATGAGAAAATAGGGAACATCGGGATATTTTTCCTTCGTGCGGCAGCGCAGGGCGTACATGTCGTCCACAACATGCTTCCAGCCGTCGCGCGGGCCGAAATAGAGCGTGTCGGCATCCTTCTCGGCGGAAAGGCCGTGGCCGAGGTGGTCGTTCGCCACGACGGCAAAGCCGTGCTCGGTCATGAATTCGGCAAACGGCGCGTAGCGCATGCCGTATTCCGCCACACCGTGCGCGATCTGTAAAACGCCGATGATCTCACCGCTCTCGGGCGTCCACTCCGCCGCGTGAATGCGCGAGGAGCCGTCCGACGAGGGAAAGTAAAATTCCCTGCAAATAGCCATGGCGCAAAACCCTCCTGCATGATATAATCTTATTCATTAGTATAGCATAAGGCGGTCCAAATGAACAAGGGGGTATCTTCATGCAGCGGTATATTTTGGCGCTCGATCAGGGGACGACCAGCTCGCGCGCCATTCTGTTCGGGCGCGATGGCAGTGTCGGCGGACACGCGCAGCGGCCGTTTCGGCAGTATTATCCGCAGCCCGGCTGGGTCGAGCACGACCCGAACGAGATCTGGGAGAGCGAGCGCGCCGTTGCCGCGCAGGCCTTGCGCGAATCGGGCCTTGGCCGCGCGGTCGCGGCGATCGGCATCACGAACCAGCGCGAGACGACGATCCTTTGGGATCGCGCGACGGGCGAGCCCATCCACAACGCCATCGTCTGGCAGTGCCGCCGCACGGCGGACATCGCGGATGCCCTTCGCGAAAAGCGCGGCGTGAGCGAGCTTGTGGCCGAGAAAACGGGATTGCATATCGACGCCTACTTTTCCGCGACGAAGATCAAGTGGCTGCTCGACCACGTCCCCAGCGCGCGGGAAAGGGCCGAGCGCGGCGAAATTTTATTCGGTACGGTGGAGACATGGCTCATCTGGAGGCTGACGGGCGGTAAGGTCCACGTGACGGACTACTCGAACGCCAGCCGCACGATGCTCTTCAACATCCACACGCTTTCGTGGGATGAAGAGCTCTGCGCGCTGCTGGACATTCCGATGAACATTCTGCCGCGTCCCGTGTCCAACTCCGAAGTCTACGGCACGGTGGCGGAGGGCATCGAAGGGCTCGAAGAGCTCGCGGGCGTGCCGATCTGCGGCGCGGCGGGTGACCAGCAGGCGGCGCTGTTCGGGCAGGGCTGCTTTACGCGCGGACAGGCGAAGAACACCTACGGCACGGGCTGCTTCACGCTGATGAACGTCGGCGGCGCGCCGGTGCGCTCGCGCGCGGGACTAGTGACGACGGTGGGCTGGAGCTTAAACGGCGAGACGACCTACGCGCTCGAGGGCAGCGTCTTCAACGCGGGCTCGGCCATTCAATGGCTGCGCGACGAGCTGCAAGTCATTTCGACCTCGCACGAGTGCGACATTCTGGCAGAATCCGTTCCCGACAGCGGCGGCATTTACTTAGTGCCCGCGTTCACGGGCCTCGGTGCGCCGTATTGGGATATGTATGCGCGCGGCTGCGTCGTGGGCATCACGCGCGGCACGACGAAGGCGCACTTCGCCCGCGCAGTGCTCGAATCCATCGCCTATCAGGTCACCGACCTGATGACCGCCATGCGGCAGGACGCCGGCTGCGAGATCTCCCTTCTGCGTGTCGACGGCGGCGCGAGCGTCAGCGATTTGATGATGCAGTTTCAGGCGGATTTGCTGCGCATTCCGGTCGACCGGCCCGCGATGGTCGAGACGACGGCGTTTGGCGCGGCATCGCTCGCGGGTCTGGCCGCGGGCGTGTGGAAGGACTTGGACGAGCTGAGCACTCTCCGGTGCAGCGAGCGCGTCTTCACCCCCGAGCGGGCGCAGTACGAGTGTGAGGAGCTGTACCGCGGCTGGAAGCGCGCCGTCGGCTGCGCGCAGGGCTGAGTCGAGAAAAAGTGAACGCTGTCACAAAAAATTTATACTTTTGTCGTAAATTATCCATTGAAATGAAAGCCCCGGTAGCTTATACTGTCAATAACAAACCCGAGGACACGGTTTGAAAGGAGAAAGTACTATGGCATTTTTCGATAACTTCAGCAAGAAGGTTCAGGACGTCGCGTTCGTGGCGACTGAGAAGGCACAGCAGGTCGCGGCCGTTGCCGGTGAAAAGGCAAATGCCGTTGCCGATAAGGCCAAGACCGAGTATGAGATGGCATCTGAGCGCCGCAGCATGGACAAGAACTACCGCGCCATCGGCGAGTGGTATGTCTCCACGCTCGAGGGTGACGCGCCCGAAGCGGTCGCCGATATCGTCGCGGCCATCAAGGCCTCTCAGGAGAAGCTCGCCGCTTACGAGGCCGCCAAGGCTGAGGCTGCCGCTGCCAAGAAGGCGCAGGAGCCCATCATCGAGGTGACCATCGAGAAGGACGCGGAAGAGGAAGCGCCCGCTGCGGAGGAACCCAAGGAGCCTTCCGAAGCCGAGGAGACCAAGGAGGACTAAATCCTTCCCAATGTGCGGCGCAGCTCTGGCTGCGCCGTTTTTTCCAGCTTAGGGCAAATCTGGTCTGCATAATTTGTTTTGTTTTGACTATATGAATAATACCAGGACGGGATATAATACGGCCAACAACCAAAACAAAGGAGCACCCAATCATGAACGATAAAAAGATCAGAAAGCTTGTCCTTGCCGCACTGCTTGCGGCGCTTGTCTGCGTGGCGACGATGGTCGTGCAGATCCCCTCTCCGATGCAGGGCTATGTGAACCTGGGCGACTGCTTCGTGCTGCTGTCCGGCTGGCTGCTGGGCCCCTGGTATGGCTTTGCGGCGGGCGGCATCGGCTCGATGCTGGCAGACATTTTCCTCGGCTATGCGCACTACGCTCCGGGCACCCTGGTCATCAAGGGCGTGATGGCGCTGGTCGCTGCGCTGATGTATGAAAAGATGGGCCGCACTGCGACCTCCCGCATCGCCGGCGGCGTTGTGAGCGAGATCATCATGGTGCTCGGCTATTTCGGCTACGCTTCTCTCCTGCTGGGCAAGGGCCTTGCCGCTGCGGCAAGCATCCCCGGCAACATCTTCCAGGGTGCGGTCGGCCTCGTGGTCGGCGTGCTGCTGGTCACGGTGCTTGAGCGCGCCAAGGTGACGGAGAAGCTGGCATAATAAATTTCTAAAGAGGTGTCAGATCATGGCGGGAATCGTACATGAGGTAGAAAATCATCGTCTGGTGGAACAGGCGGAGCAGGAGGCGGCAGAGGCGGCGCGCGAGCTTGCGGAGATCGCACATCTGCGCCGCGGACAGATCGTCGTCATCGGCTGCAGCACGAGCGAGGTCGTGGGCCATCAGGTCGGCAGCTGGTCGACGCCGGAGGTGGCGGACGCCATCTTCCGAGGGCTCTCCAGCGTATTTTCGCCCATGGGCGTGTATCTTGCCGCCCAGTGCTGCGAGCATTTGAACCGCGCGCTGATCGTGGAGCACGAGGCTGTGCCGAACGGCGAGATCGTCAACGTCCTGCCTCAGCCCAAGGCGGGCAGCTCGTTTGCGACGGCCGCGTACAAAGCGTTCCGCCATCCCGTGGCGCTCGAAGAGATACACGCCGACGCCGGACTTGACATCGGCGGCACGCTGATCGGCATGCACCTCAAAAAGGTCGCCGTTCCCGTTCGCTTGAAGCAGAACCGCATCGGTCAGGCCATTGTGCTGGCCGCGCGGACGCGTCCCAAATTCATCGGCGGCGAGCGTGCGATCTACGATGAGTCTCTCAAAGACGGTTATCCTGATTTCACCGATTGAACCAACACAGCAACAGAAAAAGCGCGATGCCCGATCTCGGGCGTCGCGCTTTTTCGTCGGTTCCTATCAAATTTTTCAGGCGAGGAAGCCCTTGAGAATCGTGTCTTCGGCCTCCTCCTCGGTGAGACCAAGGGTCTGGAGCTTTAAGAGCTGGTCGCCTGCGATCTTGCCGATGGCAGCCTCGTGGATGAGCTGCGCGTCGGTCGAATTCGCGGTGATGGCGGGGATGGATTCGATCGTGGCCTTGCCCATGATGATCGAGTCGCACTGCACATGGCCGAAGCACTTGCTGTTGCCGACGACCACGGGGTGGAAGATCTGCTTGGACTCATCCTGCGCGACAGAGCGGGAGATGACGCGGCCGCGCGCATCTTCGCCGTTGAGCTCGATCTCCATGTCGCTCTCGGCGTGCTGTTTGCCGTGAGTGAGAAGGCGCTCGGTGATGACGGCCTCGGCGCCCTTGCCGCAGACGATCTTCGTCTTGCGCACGGTGGAGTCGATGCCGCGGATCTGCACGGTCTCCATCTGGATGCTCGCGCCCTCGTCAAGGTAGACGATCGTGGTGGGGTTCATCACGCGCGTGCCGCTGCCGTCGCCCTCGCCGTAGTGCTTTTCCGAGTAGCGCACGTGGGAGTTTTTGCCAATGTAGAACGTGTGGACGCCGTCGTGGCGGCTCTCGTTGCAGCCGGAGTTGTGGATGCCGCAGCCTGCGACGATGTCGACGTCGCAGTTTTCGCCGACGTAGAAGTCGTTGTAGACCATTTCGGTCACGCCGCTCTTGCTGATGATGACGGGGATGTGGCACTGCTCGCCCTTCGTACCGTCCTTGATGCGGATGATGATGCCGCTTTTACCCTCGGGCTGCGGGTCGATGGCGATGTGCTCGGTGGACTGGCGCGCCTCGCATCCGCTGTCCTTTCGAATGTTGAACGCGCCGACGGGCTTGCCCGTCAGGTCGGCGATCTTTTCAAGCAGGGAAGCGTCGATTTCGGTGATCATATTGTGTACTACCTCCTTACTTGTTCAGCACCGGGCAGGAGCCCAGCGTGTCCGCCATGATGAGCGGGAAAATTTCTTCTGTGCTGCCGCGGTGCTTGAGCTCGCCGCCGCCCACGACGACGATCTCGTCGGCGAGCTGGATGATGCGCTCCTGATGCGAGATGATGATCATCGTCGCAAGCTCGCGCTGGCGCAGCTGCTCGAACGTCTCAGTCAGGCGGGCGAAGCTCCACAGGTCGATGCCGGCCTCAGGCTCGTCGAAGATCATCAGCTCGCTGCCGCGGGCAAGGAGCGTTGCGATCTCGATGCGCTTGACCTCGCCGCCGGAGAGGGAGACGTCGACCTCGCGGTCGAGATAGTCGTTGGCGCAGAGGCCTACCTGCGTGAGGTACTTGCAGCACTTGTCCTTGCTGAGGTTTGCATCGCCCGAGGCGATGGTCAGAAGGTTGCGCACCGTGATGCCCTTGAAGCGCGGCGGCTGCTGAAAGCCGTAGCTGATGCCGAGCCGAGCACGCTCGGTGATGCCAAGGTGCGTGATGTCCTGACCGTTGAAGAGGATCTGGCCGCCCGTCGGCGTGACAAGGCCCATGATGACCTTGGCGAGCGTCGTCTTGCCGCCGCCGTTGGGGCCGGTAAAGACGATGAGCTTGCCGTCGGGAATGGTGACGCTGATGTCCTTCAAAATGGTCTGCTCACCGGTCTCCGGCGTGGAGACGGTGTAGCATATGTTCTTGAGCTCTAACATGAAAGTTCCTCCTGCTTGCCCTGGAGTTTATCTGAAGTATACCGCTTTCCGGAGAAACAGAAAGTTGCAAATGCCACATTTTGCCGCTTTCTCCGCAAAAAATCACCCGGAATATCAAAACGCTATATAGTTTACCAGCTTTTGCAAAAAAAATCAATGAAAAGTGACGAGCCCGCCCCGCAACAAAAGTCAAGCATTAAATGCGCACAATTTTTCACTTCTTGTTTTGTCTAATTTTGACAATCCAACATGGCTGCCGTCATATCCCATGGTCGGCAGCCTGTGTATTTTCCTATT
>OLOR01002093.1_pt1 | contig 16357 bp, 23 predicted proteins | sample 1672521 | NCBI WGS metagenome assembly OLOR01 (sample SAMEA3136695, study PRJEB25190) | human gut metagenome | biome: human gut; feature: human-associated habitat; material: faeces | place: Austria | collected 2013
AAGTGCCATAATACAATATACCTCCGTTCTTCAAATCTATTTTTCTCAAGTATAGCACCACCATCCCTAAAATACCACATAAATTTATAAATAATGTCTAATATAAGTCCAAACTGTACCATATATTTGTTGACTTTCCTATACTATAAGCGTATAATTTTCCTCATAGATAACTGAATAAGGGGCAAAGCCGGGGAAACCTGGTGGCGCAAAGCTATAGGGCCTGTAAAATGGTAGCCAGTTGTAATTGAACGTGAAGAGCATTACTTGCCTGAAGTGTATTCCGGTGAGTAGTGCTTTTATTTTGAGGAGGAAAAGAGATATGAGGAAGAAAAGGATTTTAGCAGTGTTGTTATCATCTGCAATAGCATTTTCGGGAATGCCTGGTAATGTGTTCGCTGCAGAAGATGTTGCTTTGGAAGATGGATTCTCTGATGGTGAAACAGCAGATGTGACAGAAAATCCTACAGAAGATGAAATTCAGAAATGGTCGGATATTTTTGAAAATGTGGGAGAATCTGTACTGGAATCAGATCAGGGAGCAGAAGATTTTACTGGATTTTCAGATGGTGAGAATGAAGATTTTGTTAATGAAGAAGAGATAGAAAATGAAACAGATCCAGAGACTCAAGTATTTGCTGATGATGAAGGTGTTGCAGAGTCAGGGAAATGTGGAGATGATCTTACTTACACGCTTACCGGAGATGATATTAATGGATATACATTGACCATTAGCGGTACTGGTAAGATGGAAGATTATTCGTGGAGAAAAGAGTATGGTCCACTTGTACCTTGGAAATCAAAATGTAGTAAAATTATAAATGTTGATATGAGTGTTGGAGTAACAACAATTGGAGATTTTGCATTTAATGGTTGTAGTAGGTTGAATAATATTACAATTCCAAATGGTATAACTAGTATAGGCAGTAATGCTTTTGATGCTTGTGAAAATTTGGAGAATATTATTCTACCAGAAAGTGTAACAAGTGTAGGTGAATCTGCATTTATTAGTTGCTCAAAATTGTCAAGTATTGTACTACCAGAAGGTGTAACGAACATAAAAGACGCGACATTTACAGGCTGCGTTAGTTTAACAGACATAAAAATTCCTAAAAGCGTTACAAGTATAAGCAGTTTTGCATTTTTTGTAACTGGATTAAAAACTGTAAGGTATGCTGGCACAAAAGAAGATTGGGATAAGTTGAATGTATTAGCAACGGATATAAATAATGCAAAGGTGTATTATGATGTAGATACTGTTCATGAACATTCAGGGGAAAGTAAAGTAGTAAAACATGCTACATGTACAGAACCTGGTAAAAAAATTACAGTATGCTCACTCTGTGGTGAGTCTTATACAGAAGAAATCCCAGCAACAGGACATACTATTGTAATAGATCCAGCAGTAGAAGTAACTTGTGAAGAGGCAGGTAAAACAGAAGGAAGCCATTGTTCAGTTTGTGGGGAAGTAATAAAAGCACAAGAGGTTATCTCAGCAACAGGACATAGTTGGGGCGAATGGAAAGTTATTGATGAATCTACATCATCTAAAGAAGTAGTACGTCAACGTGTATGTAAAGTATGTGGAATGCATGATGATGAAATGATTCCTAAATTAAGCCCAGCGCCAACGCCAACAGTAGATCCAATAAATCCATCTACCGTGACAATAACCAAGGGCAAAACTACCATATTGAAACCAGATTCTTCTTGGAAAAATGTTAAATATTCTTCATCCAATAAAAAAGTTGCTACAGTTGACAAAAAAGGTAAAGTAAAAGCAGCAGCGGCAGGTATAGCTAAGATTACTGTTAAGTCTGGTTCTGAGAGTATTGTCTATACAATTACTGTTCCAGGAACAACAGCTATAAAGGGCATTAAGTCTTCTGTTTCTATTAAGAAGGGCAAGCGTTATACTTTGAAGCCGAAGCTGAGTTACACAGAAAAAGCAGATAAAGTTACCTATAAATCTTCAAACAAGAAGATTGCTACTGTTTCGAAAAAAGGTGTTATAAAAGGCAAGAAAAAAGGTACTGCAACAATTACAATCAAGTCTGGTAAAATAACCAAGAAGTGCAAAGTAAAAGTTAAGTAACATACACAACAGGGATGTAACCTCACACCGGGGCTGCATCCCTATTTTTTCGCTTCCAGATCATCTAATTTATTGTGCAATATGACGAAAACGGTCTAAAATGCCCCAAAACACTGATTTTTACTGAAATCCACATTCAGAAATCCTTATATTTACTGGGTTTTAAAGGGGTGATTTTTCCGATAAAACTTAAATTTTATCGGTGTGTATTCTGCTGCCATTTTTATGCAAATTTATACTCCATAATATCAAATTGTGCTATAATCAGCTTATATTATTGATCGGGAGGAAAATACGTATGAAGAGATCAAAAAAGATGCTTGCCATGGTTACTACTTTGCTTTTAATTCTCATTCTGACGGTTCCGGTATCAGCCGCAGGGAAAATAAGTAAAAGCAAAGCTACACTTGTAACTGGACAGAAAATGCAGTTAAAGTTGTCTGGTACAAAGGGCAAAGTAAAATGGTCAAGTAGTAAGAAATCTGTAGCAGCAGTATCATCTAAGGGGGTAGTCACAGCCAAGAAAAAAGGCTCTGCCACAATTGCTGCGAAAGTAGGTAAAAAGAAATATACTTGCAAAGTTACTGTAGAAGCTCCAAGAATGAATAAGCAGATGATTACACTAAATGTGAAAAAATCTGTGACCTTGAAATTGACAGGAACCAAGCAAAAGATAAAATGGAGCAGTAGTAACAAAAATGTAGCAATTGTAAATAAAAAGGGTAAAGTCACCGCTAAGAATGTTGGATCAGCTGACATAATTGCAACAGTAAGCGGAATGAAATATGTATGCAGAGTTATTGTTGCTGGCAAAGGTACAACACCAGTAGTTCCTGTGAACACACCAGTACCAGTAAAACCAACTGAAATTCCAGTAGAGCCGACAAAAGTACCAGTGCAGCCAACTCAGGCTCCTGAACCTACGGCAATACCACAACCGACAAAAGCTCCTGTCCAACCTACAGAAGTACCAAAACCGACGAGCACGCCAACTCCGGTTCCGACAGCGACACCAACGCCAATAATAATTGTAGCTCCGACCAGTACTCCTGGACCAATTAAGGCTACACGAGTAAGATTTAATCCGTATCCGGTGAATTATAAATTAACACGACGTTATCCAACATATAAGCTTGAAGTGGAAATTTTACCACACAATGCAGAGCCAATAGAATACAAATTAACCAGTTCAGATACCAGTGTAGCTACTGTTGATGCAGATGGAACTGTTACAGGAGTTGGAGATGGAACAGTAACCATTTACGTTGAAGCAGCAGATAGTTCATGTGAGGGTGATAGTATTCAGTTTGATGTTGATGTAATACGTAAACCATTCAATAGTCAGGTTTCTCTGGAAGGTGGAGATACTAAAAGCTTTGAAATAGCAGATTATTCTGATTTTGATATAACAGATTTTTCTGAAGTTGAATTTAACTATTCAGATCCAGATGGAATTATTGGCGATGTTAATGTAAATTGCGATAGTTCAAGCTATAAGGCTTTTGGCTTTAGAGCATATCGAAAAGGCACAATAACAGTTACTGCAACATATGGTGAAAAATTACTTGGTACATGGAATGTTACAATTAATTCTGACTGGACGGATTATTTTGGCTATGTAGCGTGGAGACATTCTGTAGAATCTCAAATTTGGAATGACAATATGTCTTTGAGAGAAAAAATGGATGCTGCAAGGGATTATATAAAAACTAATTTTAAGTATGGCACAGAAGTACAACCAGACGGATATAAGGCATATGCAGCTATATATGCATGGCAAGAAGGCTATCATTTTATAGATTGCTTTGGTTCATCAGAACTTTTTGGTGATTTTGCAAAAGATGCTGGTGCCCAGATGAAATATGTGAGTACACATTCAGATCAAATGTATGACGATTTTATAGATGCTACAAGTAACGCTGGTGGTCACTTATTTAACATAGTTTTGATAGATGGTGAATGGGTCAGCTATGATGCTCAGCCGCCGCACGTACCACATAATTGATTGAGCATTTAAACAACAAGCCCTCCTGGAATACTCTGGGAGGGTGATTTTTATATGATAGGATAAAAAGAAATTCCCAGACTGCCTATATCTGGGGAAATCCGTGTTGCCACTCCTATACTCTGGCAACAGAGGGGAGGTGTTCCGTTTGGATTTATTCTTTCATTCCTTTACAAGCATAGCACATACAGTTCTAAGAATCAATATAAGAAATGGCATTTCCAGTCCGTTATATAGTATTGTTTACATGATATAGTTATAATGTTGCCACTCCTATACCGGCACGGAAAGGAGGGTTGACTTACGGAAGACTTTATAACTTTTATTCTCTTTGTCATGGCAAGTATAGTTGCCTACTATATTTGTAAATGGTTGGACAATGAGGATTAATGGCAACCAGCCTAAGGTATAAGCCACCTTGCAAAAAACGGAATAGAAAAACCCCAGAGGTCGCAACTCTGGGGTTTTTTTGTTGCCCTTACGGACACTTTATAACTTTTTGCCTACGGCAATTATAGCATATGCTTTTCTTGATTACAATATGCAAAATCAGTGGTCGATTCCGATATTTTGGGATAGATCATATCGTATCGGGCTATTTTTCCAGTCAGTGTGCAATTAAACCACATTCACCCCTTACGACAAAAACGAAACGGCGCAAAGATTAAAAGTACCCCCACCCTACCCATACCATACTAAAATACTAGGATATATCAGCAGCAACGCACACAAGCCCGATAGACCACACAATCAAAGAACCACACACAACCAACAACATATATCAGAAAAAAGTGTTCTGCATAGCTTCCAGACTGACAACCACAGAAAAAGACATTCCCACAGCCTACCCAGATATAACCGACTGTACAATATCAGCCCAGATCACCCCAAACCAGACAATCATACATTCCACAACAGACAAGAACCATATACCGTTATCATGTCAGAGCGGATCACAGCACAAGTCCCAGAGTCCAACATACTCAATCAATCCACCCATAGAACCACATCCACCCACACACCATACAGCCTGACCACATTCCCATTTTAGGAATCTGCGTCAATCTGGTATAACATTCTGCATTACTCAGCAATAAGCCCTACAATCAAATAAGATTATCCTCATGGCAGAATACCACACATCAAATTATCATATCGCACCACAGCCCCTTTTTCATTCACTAGGATTTTCCCAGTGTGTAGTATTTTCAGACCTGACATAACAATTCGTTCTATCAGCTCACATTACCAGACACAGCCCACACCAGGTACACGGAGCACCACACACCAGATCACAGCTCGACACAATAAAAAGCCCATAGGACAATATAAGCCTATGGACTGTATAACTCATGGATCATTACAGATAATACCATGTCATTGTATTGTATATCTCTTGTTACGGTCTGCACCATATCAACAGTTTATCCCTTAGTATCACACTACATTCACGGCAGATACCACAATCATTTTCAATCCGACACAGCGCAAGCATAACAGACCAGAGCCGAACCATAGCCAACAGAACCGGAAGCCATAGCAGAAGCGCACACCATAACAGAACCATATACCGGAAACCATAACGCAAAAAAAGAAGCGGTATGTTTCAACCGCCCCTTTATCATTTTATGCCTAATATGTAGTTGACTGCTTTCTCTGCTTTGCTTGAAGCAGATACAATAAACTTGTTATCGTTCCTGAGAACCTGAAGCCAACTTTCAATGTAGGATGCACTATTTTGAAATGTTCCTTCTGTTTCAATTCCCAGATGATTTATAAGGAATGCACTTCCAAGCTCTGCAACCAATTCTTCTTTGCTATAAATTTCAGAACCAAATGGAGCAAGTTCTTTTATATCTCTATCAAGTCTGTTCTGGGCACCTGTCGAATGTGTAATTTCATGGAATGCTACCTGATAGAATGAATTAATGTTCTTGTATTGTTCCTTAAGTGGTACAACTACTGTATCGGTCATAGGTCTATAAAAAGCTTTATCACTTATACACTCTTTGAATGTGATATGTTCCCGATCCACATATTCTTTTATAATTCTGTCTGCTTCCTCAATCGGTTCAATTTCTGTATTGAGCTTTTCTTTCGATGGCTCTACACCATCGACCTGTGAAATATGGAATACATTGTAATACCTAAGAAGTGGTAGCTTCTTCTTTTCAATCTCACCTTTATCATTCTTTTCTTCTACATCAATGATCTTCCAGAAGACTACCATTTCAGCTTTAGCACCTTTTTTAATGTGACCGCCTAAATCTTTCCATTGTTTGAAACTTGCGTATTCGCCAGGTTTTTCCAATATAGCTTGGTTTATAAGGCTGTAAGGCTTTTTGCTAACTCTGTTGAATGCACCAGACCGAACACCAGTCCAAGGTTTTTGCCATGGAATTGTTCCCTGTTCTAACTGTTTAATGATTCTTTCCGTTACCATTTCGTATACGTTTAAGCTTGCCATATGCTTGACCTCCTATTGTGTGGTACTGTAGTTCCTTTGTTGAGGTCAATTATACACTCAATACAAGTGTACGTCTATTGGCAATGGTTCACAAAATAAACACTTAAAAACAGTGCATATTATACACAAGAAACAAGTGCATGTCATTCTGTGATATCTTCAATATATTCTAAAATATCACCGGGCTGACACTGCAATAATTTACATATAGTATTTAATGTTTCTTTACTGGCAATTTCGCCATTTCTGATTTTCTGAATTTGTGCTTCGCCCATGATTTTGTCTTTTCTTAGCTTATAGGAAGTATATCCTTTTTCTTTTAATTCTTCTAATATATCAATCTTATATTTTAACATTGTAGAAACCTCCGTTTTTCTTATATTCTATCACAAATCTACACTTAGAACAAGTGTTTTGTTTTGCATTGAAAACAACATACACTTATAACAAGTGCACATTATGCACAAAAAACAAGTGTATATTTTGGTTGATCCGTCAATAGACATACACCCAAAACAAGTGTATTATTAAGCCATAAACAAAACAGCAACACACAAACGAAGAACACAGCGAAGGGTGAAAACGAAGTAGCACAAGCACACCGGAGACACCCACATAATACCGGAAAGAGATAAGCAAAGATGCCTAGCAGTCGAGATTGGTTTAAAGCTCACCGGAGCTGAGTTCTTCCAATAAGAATAAAAGGACATGGAGGAAAAACATATGTGCACAACAATGAACGAATTAGAAAAGGTCGTAGCAGATTACAGATCATTAAAAGCAATGAAAGAAGAGCTGGACGCACAGTTAAAGGATGCAGAGCGTGAGATGATCTCATATCTGGACAGCAACAACAAGCTCACAGAGTCAGGCAAGGACTTTACAATCAAAGTTTCCACTTGTGAGCGTAGAACACTTGATAGCAAGCAGTTAGAAGCAGATCTCGGAAGCCTTGCAGATTATCAGAGAGTAAGCCAGTATAGAAGACTTTACGTGAGATAACAATTTAATCCTTTTCGGTGGGAGGTTAAACCGAAGAAAGAGGACAACATGAAAATCGTAAAAGTTACCAGTAAAGAAGAACTTGAAAAGCTGGAAAAAATCGTTAATGAAAAATTGGAACTTGTTAAAACCGTTCGGGACAGTTTCGGATGGGATTGCTTCACAGAAGAACCTGAGCAGAAGATTAAAGTACTTCGTAAATTAAATGAATTACTTATATTTAGCGCAGAGCCTGATGATTTGAACGAGCAACTTGTAGAGCTGGAAGCAGAAGATTCGAAAACATATTCCATGATTTGTAGATTCATAAAAGCGCAATTATCAAAATAAGTGGTCACAGCCACTATAAACAGGGCTTTAAGCTGTGAGCGTTGACCGTCAGAAATGGCGGTCAGATAGCCAAACATAAGGAGGAACAACAACATGAAAGAAACAAAATATATCAGCTACGAGGAACCGATAAACGGCAGGAGCTTTACGTACAAGCAGATGCAAGAAGTATACCGTGATCTGGCTAACAAAGAAGAATATCCAGATTTTGACTGTTGGTTTACAGACATGTTGAAATCGGGAGTGTTTGAAACAATTTAATGGGTAACAAGGGGCTGTCAATCGGCAGTCCCGACTAAATAAAACACCATTCAGGAGGATTAAGAACCATGATGTATTGTGAATTTATCAACATTTCCGAATACGAAGAAAACTATATTACCTTCACAGAGTATCACGATTATATTGAGCCTATTTACATGGATGCAGATATGTCCAAACAGGACTTTGTAGCATTACTGAAGGAGACTATACACCAGATGGTTGAGCCAGTAGTCCAGCGAGCTATTCATAACGTTCCATTACCGGACAAGTTAGCAATCGCATTCAGTGACGAAGAGCCGGTTGAGCTTCTGGATCACATTGTAAAGATTGACTTTGAGGCTCGAAAACTTGTGTATCAGTATTTGAAGCTAATGTTGACAATCTAGTATTAAATAGCTGTCCTATCGGCTGATCGGGGAGAAAGGTATAGCCCATGTATAGAGTATCATTCAATAAGCCTGGTTGTGAATATACCAGATCATTTGACACGGCGACAGAGCGTAATAAATTTGCTGAGAGTATGAGAAAAGCTGGATATCATGTTACGACATGGGAGGTGTAGCACATGAGGGACGCAATAAAGACCTTGTATGAACACTGGATAAACGTACATACCACATCTTCAGCAGAGAAGTTAGCTTTTGAAGCAATCAATAAAGCTGCTAAAGGTCAAGCAGAACATGATCCGTTGTACACAGCCATTGTGGAGTATTCAGAAGTAATCCAGTATGAGGCTTTCAAAGAGGGTGTTCTTACAGCCTTGAGCTTGCTACACCCATTATCAGAACAGGGGGACAATAATATATGAAGGAATACGGTTTATCTGATGAAGAATTAAAAGCACTTGGAGAAAAAACAGTAGCGAGCGGAAAAAATCTATTGTTGGGTGGAAAGTCAGAGCCTAAGCAAGAACCGCAAGAAATGTGGGATGGAGATTTTGATTTCTTGATGGACTTCTGGTTTTAGAAGGGGGCAGAGCATTGACGGACTTAGGAAATAAAGTAATGGAATCCATGTTTGATGCCTGGTGTGATGATGAATGCAAAGAGTTCACACCGGACCATAACGATTACGGTCATAGCTTACCAGAAGTTGTTGGTTATATATGTGAGCTAACCGGAGCTTCCAGAGAGCAGAAATTCCGCATTGAACATGAGCTTGAAGATCTTGTAAATCGTACTGAAAAGAACACTTTTGCAGATGGATTTTACATAGCAATGGCAGTAGCAACAGGAAAAATATTTTAAGCGAGGTGGTAGATATGACGCAGAATGTAAATATTGCAGTAAAAACAGAGTCAGGACAGGTAAAGAAGATAAGCCATGGTGTGATCTTCCAGCCTGAGACACAGTTTAAGGGTGGATCTGTTAAATGGTTTGATGATTCTAAGCTTATTAAGCCAGAATACAGAAAATAGAACAGTCGTTTGAGCGACTATAAATAGGACTTTAGGCTCAAAGCGTTCCCATCTACATAAGGTGGGAGGTAGTCGGCTAATACATAAGTAGGAGGGAATTAAAGATGGAAGCGGTAAGAGAACCCGAAGTAATCCGGTTATACAGAGAAGATGAAGTTGTTGAGCTTGTTGCAAATTATCTTCTGTCAAATAAGAAGCATGAGCAAGAGAGACAGCGTAAACAGAAAGTAAAGCAGATTGTAAGCAGACAACGTAAACGTCAGCTATTAAGGGAATTGTTGATCTCATTTCTGAAGCAGATCATAGCTATTGTTTTTATTGCACTGTTTCCGTGGGTTATCTGCAAAGTAACCGGCGATTCAGAATATTACAATATGTATTTGATGGCTGCGCCGATTGCGCTAGGAATGATTTATCAGTTAATCAAGGGAAGTTGGAGGTAATAAGGCAAAATGAGAAGATTACATTGTGTATTTCAGGACGGATTGATTCTTGGAATCTGGATGTGTCCTGATGAAAGATTCTATTACCATATTGCAGAGGCAGACGCAACAGAACCTCTCACAAAAGAAGAGATTTGGGAAATGCTTGATTATGCAGTGGCATTTCATAAGGGAACTGGTACAGTCAACTATTTCTGGAATATGATAGCAGAATTAGTAAAGCCTGAAGATTTGCAGATATTAAAGGAACGAGCAGAAGCAATTGTTGAAGGGAGAGCAGACAAATGATAGTTATTACAAACGGCACAGAGTACATTTACATAGATGCAGACGGAGAGATCCAGAAGACAACTGATCTCACAAAAGCAAAGACATTTACATTCCAGGGATGCAGTATTTTTATAAGGGAAAACGTCAAGGCAACAAAGGGCTTTTATGCTTACGATACGGAAACACAGCGTATCTGTTATAGACGAAAGAAGAAAAAGTGTTTCCCAAAGACCACAAGAATGATGATCTACAATCAAGCAGACGGACGTTGTGTGTTATGTGGGAGAAAAATCAAATATGAGGATATGACTATAGACCATATCAGACCAACGTCATTGGGTGGATCAGATTCAGTAGAAAATCTTCAGTGCACATGTCGAACATGCAACACCTTCAAAGACAAGATGCTCCCGGACACATTCTTTGATCGGATCAACGAAATCTATCTGTATCAGATGCAGAGAAAGTATGGCAAGAAACTTAAATGGAAACTGGCGAATAAATTAATTAAGAGTATGGCACGGTAGGAGGACAAGACAATGTGGACGAGAGAGATTTTAGATTATATAGAATACAATAAATGGAAAGATGAGCTTGTACCTGAGAGACTGAAGTGCTTCTTCACAACCTGGGCGTATGAGTATAGAATCGGGAAAGATCAGGACGAATGCGAAAGCTTACTGAAGAGAATCTATGAGAATGCAGAGGTAGCAGGATTTATGGACTACGAAGAGTTCAAGGAATACATGCTTCAGTTTGTGAAGTAGGATTGCACAGGGGAGTAGAAATTATCGACTCCCCTATTGAACTAACAGACAGGTAGCAGGACATAATAAAGGAGCAGAAGCACAATGAGCGGAAAACTTGATAGACGAGATGAAGTCCGGTTTATTGCCTGTCTGGAAGCAAACCATTATATTCCAGATAATAAAAAAGGCAGTGGCGGTAGCCATTACAAGTACATATCAACCCTGACTGGATATCATGTAGAGATCAAGCATAAGCAGAATATTATGATAACCAAAAGGCTGATAAGGGAAGTAAGACAAGATTTAGAGCGGAACGGCTACAGCTGTATTCCATACTGATCCACTGCTGCCTGGGCGAAATTCATTGATAATACAATGGAAAACAGCTATAATGGGAGTAGATTAAAATAAATGTTGGAGGACAAAAAGGAAGGTGACTGTAAATGCCAGCTTTAAAGGAAAATAAAAAGTATACTATAGAGGATATCATGGCATTGCCAGAGAATGAACATGCAGAACTGATTGACGGTCAGATTTATTATCAGGCAGCTCCAAGCCGTAAACATCAGGATATATCAGGTGAACTGTATGCAACTATCCATGATTATATCAAGAGAAATGGTGGACAATGTAAGGTATATCATGCTCCATTTGCAGTATTACTTAATGATGATGATTCTGTTTATATTGAGCCTGATATTTCGGTAATCTGTGACCGTAACAAATTATCAGATCGTGGCTGTGAGGGTGCGCCCGATTGGATCATTGAGATAGTTTCACCAGGAAGCCGCCGTATGGACTACATGATTAAATTGTTTAAATATCGTACAGCAGGAGTCCGTGAGTATTGGATTGTGGACTATGCAAAAGACATGGTAATGGTATATAACTTCGAGCAGAACGAAATGGAAACCTATACCATGGCAGATAAAGTACCAGTAGGTATTTATGATAATCTGGTAATTGATTTTGCGGAAATGGATATATAAGGGAGTTGGTTTGTATGATGTACCCATATATTACATTGCCAGATGAAACAGAGATTGTACATTCGCAGATTGTAACTGAATCTGGAAAACAGAAAGTAATTGTTAATTTTGAACGTCCGACAGAAACAGGATTTGACTCTGCTAGGTGTGAGATTCCAGGGAATACGTGGATTTCTGTTGTAGGATATTCTTCTGAGGAGATCAGAAGATTTGAGGAATTTCTACAAGACAATGTGGAGAATATTATGGAGAAAGCAAAAGCTAAACAGAAATCTTACTGCGACAGCAACATCAAAGAAGAGAAGATAAATGGTGTGACTTACACAATTCCAAAATCTGAAGCATACCAACATGGTATTGTAGCCGGGAACATTAGCACAATAATACACTATGGACTTTCAAAAGGAAGCTTGGTCTTTACTGGCAATTTGGATTACCGATATCATCCAGCCGTAAATGATGATTATGTTGTCCCTGATGTGCTTGTGGTACATGACCGTAAAAACCTTAGAGACACATATTATTGTGGAATCCCAAAGTTTGTTGTGGAGATTGTAAGTCCGGCTACAGTTCTACACGATCGGAAGGACAAGCTGAAGATTTATCAGGAAGCAGATGTTCAAGAATATTGGATTATATCATCAATGGAACGGTCTGTTGAGATTTATTATCTGGTAGCAGGACGGTATGTGTTACAAGATTGTTATATTCTTCAGGATGATTCGGAAGAAGATTATTACAATGCAGATCAGGTGATTACATTGAGGGAATTTCCGAATATCAGTCTGACGCTGGCAGAGATTTTTGAGAATAGGGATTGAGCATAAAAAGAGGGCTGCCGGGATGATCGGTAGCCCATAGTGGGTAAATGTAAATATTAAACAGGATCGTTTATTTTGGAGACATTTTCTAAGACTTCTTTAGCAGAATTGTATAAATCTTTAGGAATATATTTCTCAACATTAGGGAGTGCTAATTCCTCTTGTCTGTCGGATAGCCAATAATAGCATATAGTAATTAGATGGCTAAAAGCTCTTCCGGTGTTGATTTCTGGGAGGTATGGTATGCCATCACCAAGTGTATGAGGTTGAATTTCATTGATTAGATAGACAACAGAAGAATAAAACAAATTGCGGAGACTTTCTAAGTTAGGATCTTGCATATCTTTTAAGTTTGAGATAACTCCTAAAATTGATTTTAAATTATCCAAAGCAATTTTTCCTGTTTTTTTATTTCTTTCTATTTGTTTTTTCTCTTCGTCCAAATAAACAGCAACAGTTTCAAGACTGTTATTTTTTACTACTAAATCGTTGAATTTTGCAGCAAGTTGGAGTAAATCACTGAGAACAGAATTAAATTCTTCTGGGTGCATAATACTTGTACAATATGTTGGCAAATATAAGGTAGAAAAAGCAAGTTCAGGATTGACAACGATAGAGCGCTGAAAATGCAAAAGAGAAGTTAGTATTGCCTGTTGATGATGTGTATTTGCCCAATTAAATTGTTGGGTAATTCGATTTCGTATATCCTTCAGTAAGTCATCTAATTCTGATTCCAGATATAAAAAGTCCAACATATCTTCATATTGATCTTCAATATCAATTAGTTCATACCAATTTTTTATTTTTCCAGCAATAGGTTGATTGATAATTCTTTCCACATAGTCAAGTATATTTTCCTCGTCATCATCATCTAACAGAATTTTGTAAATAGAAATTAAATCCTCTTTGCTAATCTTTTTAGTTTTACCACTTTCAATATTGGCAAGCCAATACTTAGAATGTCCACTTTCTTCAGAGAGATCAGAAGCTGTATATTCGATTTCTTTTCGTTCTTCTATAATATTATTGCGTAACTGGTCAGTAATAGTAATTTTTTCTGTAGCCATGTTATCCCTCCATTCAATATTTAATATTACAATAGAAGTACAAGAAAGTCAATTAAATGTGTATTAGTATAAAAATTACTAAAATGTACAAAATACTATTGACATATCAGTTTGTACGTGATATGATGCTAACCATAGAAACAAAAAAAGATCAATGCACGCCAATGCACTGATCTTCACATGAAACGATACGCCAATACCGTTTCATATAATATGCACAGATCATCATAAATGAAGAATCCATACATAACCTTCGACAAGTTAAGTATAGTCTATTTTTCATTTCGTGACAATCCGAAACGTTTGTTCGGATATTCTGTCATATTACCCAATACATAAAAACCTATATTAGATAGGAAGAAACATAATCAAGAAACACAATCAAGCAACGCAATCAATATCGCACCATGACAACTTTATACCTGCATCTTTACCACAGCCCACAGGACTATTTTTATTTCTTTCAGTGAGACTGCTTTATTTTTTGCACCCTTTTTTAGGAAAACAGCAATGTGCATTTTACAGAATGTAATTCCTAAGAAATTGGAAGTAAGGAATGAACCAGATCACCATATTTTTTTACACAGTGGGTTACAGCTGAGATAAAGGTAGACAAAAACTTAATAGGGAGGAACTTTATGGAACTATCGAGATCAGATTTTCAAATCCTGAACGTGCTGAAAGAACACCAATGTACGAACTATCAGGAAAGCATGACACTACAGGAGATTATACCAGAGCTACCATTTTCCAGAGTGACCGCTTACAAGCGCCTGAAGAACCTTTGTGACATGGGATATACCGCAAAGGGCTGTCAGGCAGAGCAAGCCGACACTTATTACATCCTGGAAAAAGGCATTCGTGTAGCGGACATAAAAGACATAACAGAGTTGGAGTCGTGATATGTTGGTGTAATGTTTACGCAATGCCAAGATACATAAAAGTCAATATGAAGATATAGGAAGGATAGATTGTATATATGACAAATAAATTAAACAGATCAGATTACCTCATTCTGGACACACTACATGGTTCCAATATGACAGATCAATTTCATAGTATGACAATTGAAGAGATCATGGAAGAGACAGGAAATGTTCTTGGAGTTCGAATGACAGTATACCGCATGGTAACTAAGCTGGTGAAGCTTGGCTATCTTGAAAAAGGTGTTATGGACAACCATGCAAACACCTATTATTTAACAAATGATGGTCGCAAATTATTCAAGGAGGATAAAGCAGAATGAAGATCAGAGAGAATTGTTACATGTTAGGACTGGGAAGCACAGGCGGAAAAATCTACAAAGAATTTGTACAGCGTCATTACAAAGGTGCGGCGGCAAATGGCAGCGAACAGGATCACAAAGCCCTGGGAGATGTACCCAATAAATATATCTTACAAGGTTTTGACGGATTCGGTGGACACCGGGAAAGAGCTATGGATTGTCTGGCTGGAAACGAAGATTTCATCAAATTTGTTGAAGGAATCAAAGAAGACATTGTGTTTATTCTCTTTGCCGGAGGCGGTTCTACTGGATCAGGCTGTGCGCCAATTGTTGCAGAAATGCTCCTGGAAGAAAAAGACGAAGAGGGTAATCCGGTGAAGACCGTGTGTCCGGTGATTGCGTTACCTGCATCTGGTGAATCCTTGGCAAAACATAAGAACGCTTATGAGACAGTGCAGGAGCTTCAGGAAATAGAAGGTTTGGGAGCAACATTCTTCTTAAATAATGACAGCAACGAGAATTACGATTATATCAATAAGAATTTTGCAAGTATGCTGGATGAATTTCTTTCAAATGAGAGTTACGGCAGACAGAACAATTTTGATGAATCAGAGCGTCTGGAAATGTTGAAAGACAGCGGAGCAATGGTCCTGAGCGTAACAGGAGATGGAACAGACAGTAAGATCAAGCTTGAAAAGCTGACTAAGAGTGGAATCTTTGCACCAATCGAGGATAACTACATCTGCGAGAATATCGGTGTCATTCATTCAAAAAATGATAAGTCAGATATTGATTCTGAGGATGTAATTGCAGAAGTTGGAAAACCAGACAATGTGTTTGAGGGCTTCAACGGCAGGAAGACAATCATTGCTGTAAGTGGCTTGGATTATCCGGTATCTCATGTAAAAAAGCTTGGCGAATTGGCTGTAAAGGCTAATGCGGAACGTATGAGAAATAAGAAAAGCACCAGAGCAAAGCTTGGTTCACTGGAATTACCGGAAGTAACAGAACAGAAAGAAGAACCGATAAAGAAGAAAACAACAAAGTTGGATCTTCTGAAAATGAGAAGAGGACAGTAAAGGTTAAGTACATCTTATGTTACGTCAGATAAATGTCATGTATCAATAGTGAGGATATGAAGTATATGGAAAAGCAGCGTAATGACTTAGCCGTGTTACAGAAGAATGGTTTAATCCATCTGATCGGCAAGTCT
>OLOR01002098.1_pt1 | contig 16321 bp, 9 predicted proteins | sample 1672521 | NCBI WGS metagenome assembly OLOR01 (sample SAMEA3136695, study PRJEB25190) | human gut metagenome | biome: human gut; feature: human-associated habitat; material: faeces | place: Austria | collected 2013
CTTCCGATCTTGTATCGGTCTTTTCATTGATAGCTGAAATGTGCCTGTACAATGCAGACCTTGACATACACAGCGTGCTGGCAAGTTCGGATACATTTCCGTCCGACTCTGTTAATACCTGAAGAACCTCTTTTTCCCGCTCTGTAAGTGAATATGCCTGAACAAATCTTTCTAATTTATAATTTACAGCAGGTTCAGTACTAACCGGCTCTTTAACACTAATTACAAGCTGTGTAGAATAAGCATAAATAGCAACGCTTATTAATGCAAATAAAACAAGTGCGACAACGCTTATTATCATTGTGTTTGCACTTGATAAAAGCAGTACTGATGTAAAGCTTGTTATAACTGCTCCTGCATTATTGACTGCCCTGCCCATTCCAGCCCATAATTCTGGAATATCTGTATTGTATGAGAACTGAATAAACATTGTTGTAAAGTATACAACGAAAAATCCAGCCGACATATAAAATGCAACAAGTCCTATCATAAACGGACCACCAAGTTCTATTACTGCCACACACATAACTGAAAGAAGTGTGACACAGTACATAATAATATTAATAAACGCTCCTTTATTAATTCCAAACACATATCCTGCAACAAGACCGCTTACAGCAAGGATAACTCTTGGTGTTTGTCCAATATCAACACTTCCTTCCGCGTGTACAAGTGTTACGGCATTATCAAGTGTTGAAAATATACAAGTCATAAGTGCAACTATAATAATAAGCGTTATCCCTGCCGTTTTCTCATTCTTATAGACAATATACGAAGCTCTTCCATCAGCTGCTCTGGCACTATTAGCAGCCATGCTGTCAGTTCCAAAGCCGTAATACACAAGCACTATAAGCCCCACGCACAGCATTATACTTTCAGCTAAGTTATTATTAACGATATTATTAGCAATAAACTGTATAAGCACTCCAAGTGCATATGCAATTCCTATCGCATAGGATACCGGCATAGAATAGTTGCTTATATTAACTGCAAGTGAATAGTGCACGGCACTTCCTACAATTCCCATTATCGCAAAGAATACACAACCGCTTATGAATATTGAAACATAAGAGCTGTGTGTACCCATAACTGCTATACATATTATGCCAGTTATTACTGCACATACTTTAAATATGTGCAGTAACAGCATATTATTATTCTTTCTGTATACACGCTTTAACAACGGATACATAAGAAATCCGGCGACACTTACACCCAGAATATAATTCTGTGCATTTACTACTCCATTTGAATTTATAACATATAACATCATATTATCATACATATATTCTGTACCAAGGAATACATAATTAAATAATGCAATAATGATAATGTTAATCATTGGTACTTTATTCTTCATATTAATCTCCATTTCTAATTCACGCAATCCTTATGAATACATACAAAGTTCCGCAAGGAACTTTTAAGATGAGCACTTTTGTGCTCATTATACCATATGTCCTGCGTTGCTTTTCCACGCATCCGAAGTTTCGAAGAAACTTCTAAGTGACTACGAAGTAGTCATATTATACCATAATTTTCGTGCAGCTTTTCAGCACATCCGAAGTTTCGAAGAAACTTCTAAGTGACTACAAAGTAGTCATATTATACCATAATTTTCGTGCAGCCTTTCAGCACATCCGAAGTTTCGAAGAAACTTCTAAGTGACTACGAAGTAGTCATATTATACCATTGCTTTTCTCACAAGTAAAAGCTTTGTTCCTGCTGGAATTATATCCGAATCAACAAGTCTTTGTATAGTGCTGTTTTCCTCCCTCATCAAATCCCCTGTTGTGTCATATTTCTTGGCTATATCCCATACTGTGCATTTACCGTCAGATATATAACCCACCATTGAAGGGAGTGCCGAATAATCAACATTTTCTCTCTTATTGCACTCACACTCGTCAATGACATTAATATTAAATGGCTCAAAGCAAATCGTATCCAATGCGATTACTGCTTTAACCTCAATCTGTGCACTGCTGTTCATTGATGCCTGAAGCTGTTCTATTGACGGTCTTATCGTATATTCTATCAGATTCTTATTATATTCCTTTAATTCAACTACCGTTGTGAATGGAATTACTGAATTAATGCTTCCCATTGGAGAATTATCATCAGAAGTTATGTAGAATATATTAACTATCACAGCACCCATTATCTCTATTCCCTCAGGAATACATTCGTAACTGTCAATCTGTACATTAGCCGTTGCATTGACTATCTGCATAAGATTAATGTAATCTTCTACCTTGACATTACCTGAAACCCTGCATTTATTATTGTTTCTTATAATAAGCTTCTTTAACTGCTGTGTTTCCTGCTTAATATCAACATCAAAGCCCGGAATATACATATCCCACATAGCATTGCGACTGCACTCCTCATAAGATTTAATATCCATATCAAGTACCAGCTCAACAGCAACATCCCTGTTATTGCCGTCATAATCCGGTCGTACCTCTACATTTTTACTTATTACATTGTAACCAACATACGATATTCCATCAGGATTTGCGCCGCTCACATCTATTATTCCAGTAAATGGTGTGCTTGTTTCATACCATTGCACCTGTCCTGCCTCATCATCAGCAATATACATAATAAATACATTCAGCTCACCGCTTACACTTAGTCCGTCCTCTGTCATTCTTGTGTTGACATTTCTTACATCTACATCGTCCCATACAAGACTTCCTATATCTGCCTTTCCATTAGGAACTGACACAGTTTCCTTAATTCTTAAGTTATCTTTCATATTAACGTCAGCCTGCACATATTCAAAATCCTTTAACAAAAGTTCTGCGTTACAGTCACCGTCCTCAATTCCTGTTGATATGGAAATATTCTTAATCTCCTCACATGTTACCGTCAAAGCCACAATTGCCTTTACACTTATCTTTCTTGAATTAATGGATTTAATTGTCAGATCCTCAAGCTGTGCCTTGCAATTTACATCAAGCCCTGTAGCATCACACGACAGATTGACATTTTCAAGAAAATTAAGTGAACCATCCATTCTTACCGGTATAAATCTTTTATCGTTCTCACTGCTTCCTGTATACATAATCGCAAATACAAGTGTTCCGTCAATCTGGGCTTTATCCTGATTAACCCTCACACCGTTAACTACTGCCATTCCCCATTCTTTGACAATTAAATCAATATCCGGTTTGCTATCCATAACATTAAAATCATCATCAAGAGTAATCTGGGTTGTATTAGTACATTTTATAACATATTCGTGAATATTTTCGTGTTTAAGATTCACAACAGACCTCCCAATATACATTTCTTATTCAATATATGCACTCTTTCCTAAGCATATTACTTAATCTGCTGTTATTCTCTTTTATTAATAATCTGACTGCAAAGTGTTTATATATCGTTTAATCTATAATATTTCATCTGCATATTATAATCTACATCTTGAACACTACTGACTCGTCACGTTTTTCATATTTCAACACAATATATGGAGTTGTGCTTACTTCATTTACCTGCTCGCCCTCTGCTGGTCCTATAAGCTTAAAATCTGCATATACCGCATTACCACTCACATATACATCATCTACTCTTATGCTGTATCCAGACGTCTCCTTAGTTCCATATCCTGCAACAATATAGGTATAGTCCTTTGTTGTATAAGTCAGTCTTAAGGTGGACTGCTTCTTATTGTCTATTAGCTTCTTTAATTCTATTGGTAAATCTTCGTTCTCAACAACTGTATAGTCAATCTTCTCGTGATTATCTGCCTGACCACCTGAACACGCCATACAAAAGCTTATTGCAAGCATAAGTGCCACTACAACCGTGATGTTAAGAAACATATGCTTTCTCATAAAGACATTTTTCCTAATAAAATGCTTCTTATACTTAAACTGCTGATAACTTCCCATAAAAAATCCCTGTTAATAAGACTTGTTATCATCTTATTAACAGGGTCGTTAATTTATTCTACCGCATAACCTTTTTCTTTGATTACTGCTATTACATCATCAACATATTTCTCACATTCTTCGTGAGTGCCAGCCTCAACCATAACTCTTACAACCGGCTCTGTTCCGCTTTCTCTTACAAGAATTCGTCCATCATTGCCAAGACTTTCTGCTACCTTGTCAACTGCCGCCTTAACATCTGTATCGTCCTGTGCTGCTGTCTTGTCATATACACGGATATTCTTAAGCACCTGTGGATATATCTGAAGTGGAGCTGCAAGCTGTGAAAGTGTCATCTTCTTGGCTATCATAACCTCCATCATCTTAAGTGCTGTTATTATGCCATCACCTGTAGTCGCATATTTGCTGAATATGATGTGTCCTGACTGCTCACCGCCAAGACGATATCCGTTATTAACCATACATTCATATACATACTTATCGCCAACCTTAGTCTTGGCATAGTCTATTCCAGCCGCATCAAATGCTTTATAAAGTCCGAAGTTAGACATTACTGTTGTAACAACTGTATTGTCTATAAGCTTTCCTCTTTCTTTCATATAACATCCATAAATATATAATATATGGTCTCCTGTTATAACATTGCCATTCTCATCTACACAAAGACATCTGTCGGCATCGCCGTCAAATGCAAAGCCTGCATCAAGATGTTCCCTCTTAACAAGATCCTGTAAGCCTTCTATATGTGTAGAACCACAGTTAGTATTAATATTAGTACCATCTGGACTGGCATTAATCACATAAGTCTTAGCCCCAAGTGCGTCAAATACTGCTTTTGCAAGTGTCCAGGCACTTCCGTTAGCCGCATCAAGACCTATTCTCATACCCTTAAATGAATATATTGCAAGGCTCATAAGATAACCCATATACCTGTTACGTCCAGCAGTATGGTCTACTGTACAGCCTATATTTTCTTTAGTGGCATAAGGTATGTTCTCCGGTTCGCCATCAAGATACTTCTCAATCTCACTTATGACATCTTCTCTCATCTTCTCACCCTTGCTGTTGATGAGTTTTATTCCGTTATCATAAAATGGATTGTGGCTTGCAGATATCATAATTCCGCAGTCAAAATCTTCTGTTCTTGCTATATAAGATACGCTTGGTGTTGTTGTAACGTGCAAAAGATAAACATCAGCTCCTGAGGCTGTAAGACCTGCAACTAATGAATACTCAAACATATAGCTGCTTCTTCTTGTATCCTTGCCTATTACAATCTTAGCCTTGCCATCCTCTTTATCCCTGCCATAATACCAGCCAAGAAATCTTCCTACTTTAAATGCGTGATCAACCGTAAGGTTTACATTAGCTTCACCACGAAATCCATCTGTACCAAAATACTTACCCATTATTACTCCTTCCAGTTACAAAAGCTTATTCTGCCATCATCTTTTCTGTTGACCAGATTTCCACTTCATATTTATTAGCCTTGTTGTATCTCTTTCTAAGATCCTTAAGCTGCTTTAAATATTCCATTGTAACCTTACCTGAAAGCTTAGATTCGCCCTCTGTTCTCTGCTGGAACTTATATGGAATTTCAACTACCTTCTTATATGAACCCATTGCAAGAACTTCGACCATAATCTTCCATCCAATTGGCTGAAGGTCTGCTCCTTCAATCACTTCACGTCTGAACATAAAAAGACCACTTGTTGGGTCAGATATCTTTCTAAGACAAGGAAGCATCCACTGTCCTATCTTTCTTGCTGTGCCAGATACGAACTTTCTGTACCAGTTAAGTCCACCGTCATCTCCACCAGGTATAAGACGGCTTGGTATACAGAAATCAGCACCGCTTTCCATAGCCTTATACATATATTTAAGTACAATTGGTGGGTGCTGTAAATCAGCATCCATACAAGCCATATACTCACCCTTGGCAAGTTCAAATCCCTTAAGAACTGCTGTTGCAAGACCTGTTTCACCTGTTCTGTGTTCAAGTCTTATCTGTGGAAAATCCTTAGCTACTTCCCTGATTACATCAGGTGTATTATCTTTACTATCATCTACGAATAATATTTCATAATCAATTCCCTTAAGTGCATCATCTATCTGTGTCACCAGATTTCTAATATTCTTTCCCTCATTAAATGTAGGTACAACTACTGATAACATATATTTTCTCCTTTTAATATTCTTATACCAGATTAACTCCAGTATATATAATTGTAATTTAAAAAGCGTGTTAATTATAATACCAATATATAAAGATAGCAAGTCTTTTCACATAAGCAGACCATCCCAGAAGTACCATGCCGATATTACAACAATCTCAACTATAGACAACAACGTAATTATTCCATACCGTACATACCTGTTACAGCCTGCGATTATCTCTGCCACTCCTATATATATTACAAATGAACCCATTATAAATCTCAATGTACTCATAACGCTTGATGTAAGCGGAATAAGAAGTACTATTATTCCAAATATTCCAAGTGCATAATGCTTCTTTCTTATCATCGCTGCATAAAGCATAAGTGTTATAACGCAGAGCCAGCCAAGTATTATTCCATTGAGTGTCTTAACTCCTGATGCCGCTGAGAGCTGCCCTGTACACGACTTAAACAACACTCCGATTACCGGAAACATTTTCTGTGTCCTCCACGCTCTCTGGACGTGGTAAAATGCCCACGAATCACCACAAAAGTATCTCAGATAATTCATATATATGAATATGCCAAGAGGGCTTATCATAATAGCCACAAGCTTCTTTGGTTCTTTTATGACATTTTTAATAAAAGTTCTTATAACACTGGCTAAGCTTATATTTCCAGCTATCAGAATACCAGCTTCTTCTGTAAGCATACACTTATCTATTATACCAGCTTCTTTATTATCTTTCATTTCTGAATTATGCTTAGCCCTGCACTCTGCACAGGTCTCCATAAACATATATGTTATAAGCACAAACACAAGCATACAGCCAACAATTCGTGTTGCACTTGCCATCGCCGCCGCTATTCCTGCCGCCATATAATTATGTCTGGCAGAGTTATAGAAGCAGAGTATAACACACAATATGAATAGTGCTTCTGTATACATAGCACCATAGTACACGGCAAATGGTCCTGCAAGCATAAGAAATATAATAATATCCTCAACTGTCTTTTTATTATATTTCTTCATATCAAGCTCTATATCTGCATACTTAACCGCATAATACACTGCTATAATTATACATATGTTGGAAACTGTCATTCCAACGGCATATGTATCTATACTTCCCATTGTGACAAGTCTTACTGCCATACACACAAGAGGGTATAGCGGGAAAAAAGCCCAGCTTGCCATACCTGATGACTTAGGAGGCTGGTAACCATTCTCCACAATCCCTTTATACCACTCTGCATCCCACGGATTCATATAATACAGCCATTGGTGCGGCTCATCAGCAATAAGATTCATCACCGGAACCATTAGAAGCATAACTGCCCTTGAAATAAGCCATACTGCTATTATCTTCACCAAAAGCCTTAACTGTTCATTATCTTTATAGTATCCTGCTACTGCTTTAAACATTCACAACCCCAATATCTGTTATTACAATATATACTGTATATTCGCAATCACGCTGGCAACAAGTGGAATTGCAAACATAACAACTGCAAGCACTGCAATTATTGCAAGATATACACCACTTGCACACATTCCTAACCACTGAGGAACATTTATCCCTCTCTTATGGTCAATAACCATAAGAACTATCATAACAATAAGAATAATCAAAGATATAATTATTCCTGCGTTTCTTCCTGATGGTTTAAATGTAAATACAATCTCATTACTTCCGTCATTAATATTAACTCCTGTAAATATTCCAGCAATCTCGTCTGTATCACACTTTACTCCATTAACTGTAACTGTCCAGTTATCACTCTTAATGATTGGAATTATTGCATAATTATCATTACCGCTTCCGTCAACCTTTATAGTAACTGAGTTATTAGTATATGTTACATCACTCTGCTTATCAGCGTATTTATCGCACAGTGACTGCATTTTATTAAGGTCAATTCCTGCGATTGTGACAATCGACTTATCCGTGATTGCATTACCTGCTGAATCATATGGTCTTGTATATTCTACCTGAACCTCAATATCTTCATCATAAAATGTTCCAAGATATATAAGTCCGTTATTATAATCCGTTGTGTAATACTTATTTTTTACATTCCCTATTGTCGGTATTGCAATCTCTTTACCATTAACAGTTATCTTTACACTTCTGAAAAGATTAGATACATTGGCATCCGAGTCGCCTATATTACGGTCAGTTACACTCATATATACAGCCTTTGTTCCTGTTACAGAATCCTTATAAGTCTGTATGATATGCTTATTCTGCGTTGTTCTGTAATCTTCCAGATTATCAGAAGCTATATTATCTTCTGCAACATGATTATTATTTACAGTAATCTCTTTAGTATCTGTAAGAGTACCATATTCCGTAACAATACCACTTGAATCATGGCTTAATGCACTATACATAATATTGTGCATATATATCCAGTCCTTTGAGCAGTTATTATCATTATAATCTTCTGACTCTACAGACATTGTTGCTTCATTCTTAGTAAAATCTTTGTTAAAATCTACATTTTTTACAGATGAGTCTGTAACCATTGCAAATGGCAGCTGGTAATTAGCTGTATAAAGCTTATACTGACAGCCATCAGTTCCAACCTTCTTAAGTGTATACAATGAACTGTCTAATCTGTTGACATTAACAGCCTCCGTAATGTGTATAAGAGCATCGCTGAATACCGTATTACCTGAATCAAGCATCCAGAGGAAATACTTTGAATGTCCCCATCTTACTGTCTGCTTCTGGCTGTCCTTCTGAAGAGCTGCCGTAAAGCTTGACATTGCACCTCTCTTCATAACAAGAGGGTAGTTGGCATTAAAGCTTAAATCCGGATTAGTTATTCTGTCTACCGGTGATGAGGCTATTTCAAGATTATTAGCCGCTTCCACTGCAAGCTGTACATAATCTCCATACTGATATGGCGTATAAGTATAGAACTTAGGTGGACCTGTCATAGCGATGGCACCTATAATTATCTCAACAGCCATTAATCTTATAATACTGTTAATTCCATATCCGTCTTTTCTAACTATTACATTAATTATATGCACAACAAGCATAATTGCGAATACTGCTATAAAAAATGCAAATGCCCTCTCGTAGGAATTAACTGGAATATACTTATATCCAAGTGCAAATGCAACGCATACTACCACACACACTGCACTTAATATTATATTCTTCTTTTTATCTTCTTTGCTATCTGCAACTATAGTATCTGCATACATTGCTGCAAGACATATGAATGTAAATGCTATAATAAATCCGTTTCGTAATGTATATCCATTATATGAACCAAAATGCCACATAATGTTAGTACCCTCTGCAACTGCCTGAATAACCATTATTGCAAAAAGTGATACTGCATACCAGTTACGCTTTCTTAAAGTTATATCTGTCTTATAATGTGGTAACTTTCTGCTTCTATGTATACCTGTAAATATAAGCACAAGGAATATTCCCATACCATAGAACATCATTATTCTTTCAAATTCGCCAAGACTGAAGCTTCTGAATGTCGGATTAGAAATCCATGACATATACTGCTGTACAAGGCTTAATGAGTTACCGGTTCTCTGTGACTGTGAAAGCTGCGAGAATACCGGAAGAAGCACAAAGGCTGAAAGTCCAATTCCCGTAAATGTACCTATCCCTAAGTTCCACGCACATTTTCTTCTCTCTTCTTTGTCACATCTGAATATAATATACATTCCACCGGCAAGAAGTATGTATACAACTGACATTGCACTGATATAATAGTTAATAACAAATAACAATGCCAGCATAAGAATATAGAAAAACTTCTTTCCTGTCTTTTCCATAACATCTAAAGACATCATAAGAAGTGGAAATAAAGCAACTATATCCATCCAAGGTGTAAAACATGAAGCGTATAAAAGCACATAGCCACAAAATGTGTATGCAAGTGCAAATATAACTTTAGTCTTATATGTTAATTTCTTATATCTTCTATTAAGAAATGCATACATTGTAACTGACATAACAAACATCTTAACAAGTGTAAGAATTGATATGAATTCCAATATATAATCTCTTGGACATAGATATAAAAGCAGGTTAAATGGGCTGAACATTGAGAACGCTGATATACTCATACTCACATTAGTTCCAAGTCCTGTATACCAGTCAAACCACACACTTGCATCACCATGCATAGCATCCCACAAATGTGCATACAGTGGAGCAACCTGCTGCATATTATCAAATAAATCTATTCTGTTACTTCCAAAAGGCCATATTCCCTTTACAATAAGAACAAATATCATAACAAGTAGTGTTATAATTCCAGGAATAAGATATGAAGCTATCTTTCTTCCCTTTTTATCAGAACTGTTATTCATTCAAATCCTCCGTTCCCATCTGATTATACATGTGTAATTATACAGGTTGATCTGCCATTTACGACAACATTTCTCTTGCCTGCATTAATAAAGAAGCTTTCTCCAGCCTTAAACTTAAGTTCCTTGTCATTGTCATCTGTCATAATTGTTCCTTCACCGTCAATTACAATTACTGACAGAAAAGAAGCTTCATCAACTGGTATCTTGGCTTCGTCTTCTATTTCATACTTGATAACCTCAAAGTATTTGCACTGTACAAGACGCTTTGACATATAATGCTCGTTATGTGTAAGCATAACATTGCATTTGTTATCTTTCTCATACTTAACTGGATTAACAACATCTAATGACTTGGCAATGTGAAGCTCACGCGGATTACCGAATTTGTCACGTCTGTCATAATCATACATACGGTATGTGCAGTTAGAATTCTGCTGTATTTCACATATAAATATACCTGCACCTATCGCGTGGATGGTGCCAGCCTTTACCATAACAACATCACCCTTTTTAACCTCTATCTTGTTAAGGATTTCTGTTATTGTATTGTTCTTTATACGTTCTTCTATCTCTTCTTTAGAAGAAGCTCTTGAAAGTCCGCAATACAGATATGCACCAGGTTCTGCATCAAGCACATACCACATTTCGTTCTTTCCATATTCATTCTCGTTCTCCAGTGCATACTCATCATCCGGATGTATCTGTATTGATAATGCCTGCTTGGCATCAATAAACTTTATAAGTACTGGGAATCTGTCCTGTGCCTGACATTTCCAGCCTAATGCTTCCTTGCCAATTATTGAAAGATAATCATTAAAGAGCATACCCTTATAATATCCTTCTGCAATACGGCTCTGTCCGTCTGGGTGTGCAGAAAGCTCCCAGCTTTCTCCTATGACATCATAATCACATTTCTTGCCATATACATCTCTTATCTTAGTACCGCCCCAGAGGTTATCCTTGAATGCCGGGTCAAGCTTGACAATCGGACAATTATCTTTTCTTACATAATTGCCGCCATTATCTGATGAATCCTGTCCATATATCTTAACCATATCATTATCAAGGATTGAGTCACCAATTCCAACCTCTATAATGACAACATTAGAGTCTGTTTTGTTAGCAACCTTATGCTTAACACCAATTGGCACGAATACACTCTCATACTTATGATAATCTTTAGTTTCTGTACCTATTGTAATAGTAGCTGTACCTTCAACAACTGACCAATATTCTGCCCTTAATTCATGCTGGTGAAGATTCATCATCATTCCTGGAAATACTGTAACCTTCTTAACCTTATAACCATTAGAATAATTAAGAAGCTCGTGTATACCCCATTCCCTGTAGGAGATACGGTTATAATCAAAGTATGTTTCGTATTGGTCAAGATTGTCTTTAATAATCTCTTTAATATTATCAGCAGATTTCTTTGATGAAATGTATACAGCATCTTCTGTATTGACAACTACCATATCTCTTAAGTCATTAGCAACTACAAGCTGTCTTTGCGCGTTGTTAATTACTGATATATTACTACAGTCATTCTTAATTATATTGTCAGGCTTATCATCACTATGGTGCATTTCAATATCACATACATTATCGATATCTTTCCATAAAATGTCAGCCTCTACTACTTTGAGATTGTCACAGTGTTCAAGAACAAGTGTTTCTATGCTTCCTGTAACTATGTCCTTCATTACATTTTCTGAGAAACGTATAGCCCTTCTTATAGCTGGAACTTTTCTCTTAGCTGTACGGCAGGCTGTATACAATTCCGGACATTTCTTTCTTGTAATATTAACCATATCACCTGCCCTGAACACAAGTATTCCACTATTCCATAGATACCCCTCCTCATATGAATAGCAGTCTGCAATCTCAGATGTTGCATCATCAAAATCAACATTTGATAATATCTTAATTACATCATTGCCATCTCTCTTGATATATCCAAGATTCTTCGCCTGATATTCAGGCTTAACTCCAACTGCCGCAATTACGCCTTTCTTTGCTATCTCTTTAGCTCCTATGATGGCATCCTTGTATCCATCACCATCAATAAAATTGTCTGAATTAACAACTAATACAAATTCAGTTGGATTGGCAAACATTGTTCCAAGCATAATTGCCGCTGCTGTACCCTTAGCTGTGCCCTCAAGAATAACTCTGTATTTCAGGCTCTGGAACGCCTTCATCTGTCCGTTCACAATATTCTTATATGCCTCATTAGTTACTATAATAAATTCATCACAATAAGGCAGATTTCTGACAACCGTTTCCTGTAAAAGTGAACGGCCTTCCTTAAATTTCATAAACTGTTTAGGATAATTTTTTCTGGACAATGGCCATAAACTATCGCCACTTCCACCTGCAAGAATTACACACTTCATGCAAATGTTCCTCCATAATTGTTATTTTTGCCCATCATTTTAATTAGCTGATACACCAGAAGCTGCTGATTTAACTGTGTCTGATGAACCTGAACTGCTTGAACTGCCGCTTCCTGTACTGCTTCCACTTGCTCCGTTATCTGTGCTTCCACCTGTAGTAGTGCTTCCGCTTGCTCCGCTGTCTGTGCTTCCGCCTGTAGTGCCGCTTCCGCTTGCTCCGCTGTCTGTGCTTCCGCCTGTAGTGCTTCCGCTTGCTCCGCTGTCTGTGCTTCCGCCTGTAGTACCACTTCCGCTTGCTCCGTTATCTGTGCTTCCACCTGTAGTACCGCTTCCGCTTGTTCCGTTATCCGTACTTCCTGTGTCACCACTTCCACTTGTTCCGTTATCTGTGCTTCCGCCGGTAGTACCGCTTCCGCTTGTTCCGTTATCTGTACTTCCTGTGTCACCACTTCCATTGGTATCATTGTCTGTGCTTCCACTATTATCTGAACTAGTATTTCCTGTGATGCTATCATCATCAGATGTATTAGCTGTTGTCCTATTGGTTGTATTATTAGAACTGCTGCCAGTAGTACTTTTTGTTACATTCTCAGTCTGCTTCTGTGTAGTCTGTTCTTCTGTGCCTGCCTCAGTTGAAGCTGTTGCCGCCTCATTCTTTTTATTATTCTTCGTTGCAGCCTGTTCTGTTGTATACTGCATATTCTGGTATTCATAAGAAGCACTCTTCTTATTGCTCTTGCCAGCCTTAACTGATACAACAAGAATAATAATAAGAATAATAACTATTACACCACCTGCAATCCATGAAACCATCATTCTTGCCGGAAGTGTGAGTGCCGGAAAAAGTCTTTTAATGAATAATGTAACAGCATTTTCCTTTAATCTTTTTCCTGTTTTTCTGTATACAGAACTTACAGCTTCTCTTTCTCTATAATCATCGTCATTATTATTATTCTCATCATAACCATAATCACTGTCATCATACTCTTCATCAGAATAATCACTTTCATCTAATGAATTGTAATCATTATCAGCGACTGCTGCCATATCATTATTATCGGCATTACCAGCCGTTTCATAACCTAATACATAACTTCTTATGCCTGCTAACCAGCCGCTTATATAAGAACTGTCAACATCGGTTACGCTCTCAATCACATCAACAGAAAGCATCTCATAAGCGTATAATTCTGTAAGTGACATTTCTATCTCTGATAAATTTCTAAAGCTCTCCTCCTGCTGGTCAAATGACTTAGGGCTTCTGAAGGCTATTGCCTTCTGCTTCATATATGTAACGAATTCTTCATCATCCTTAATATGAGTATATTCATATTCTCCTGTTGGTGCATTATTCCTTAATTCTTCTGCATTCTCACTTACCACACTTGTAAAGAAGAACGCAGATGCAATTGTTGCAACCTGCTTATGAATATTTCTTTCAAGGTTAAAATCACCTATTCTCTTACATATCTCAATAAGTGCCTTCTTTGCCTGGGTCATACTCTTTTCTTCGTTCTGATATACAGGGTATGCTAAAGCGTATACCTCTTTGTAAATCTTATTGCATAGTTCCTTTTTCTCAGCTTTTCCGTCAATCACATCCTGTACTAACTGTGAAAGCCCGTCATCTTTATTACTCATATTCATCTCCTGATATAATATTCTTACTAACGTACCAAACCTTAAAATAAGAACACTTTATGTGTGCCTTCACTATCTACTCCGTTATGAACAGAATAAATGTGAAAATGCTCCACTTAGGCATTCACATATTATTATACCACCTCCCACAATAATTGTCACTACAACAAAAAAACAGCAAATAAGCGGCTATAACCTGATTTTCGCCACTCATTTACTGTAATTATTAAAAATTAGCATATATAAAATCTGATGTTGTGCTTGTACTTCCATATATAAGTATAAACATTATAAATCCTATATATATAATCCATCTTATTACAATATTATATGATGCTATTGTTTCTCTTATGTTAATCCCCTTTTCTTTTAACAGACTGACAACAAATATAATAATACAGCCTGCTATAACAATTAGCAAATCCTGACTTGTAAGCCCTACAGCTTTAACAGCCGCCATTGAAAGCTGTGATATATGTGCCTTTGTAACTGTCTGTACCAACATAGCATTAGCAGCTCTTAAATCATTTGCCATATCAAAATAAAAGCCTATATTGACAAGAATAAATGTCCTTATAATGCAGAAGCCCTGATACCACCATTTCTTAGGATTGATATGAAGCTTTTCCTGTATCTTTGCATATACAGGTGCTAACATTCCACTTCCTGCAACGATTACGCCATTATATATACCATACATTATGTACTTCCACGCTGCTCCATGCCATACACCTACAACAAAGAACACCAAAATGTCGGCAAGTCCTACAGGAATGAGCTTTCCAACATTGTTACCAAATTTCTTCTTGCTCCACTTGCCGAATTTAGCCATACTCTTAGATAAAGAAAATGGATAGAATATGTAGTCCTTCATCCATGTACCAAGCGTTATGTGCCATCTTCTCCAGAACTCACTTATTGAGCGTGAGAAATATGGCTGTCTGAAATTCTCATCCATCGTAATTCCAAACATCTGTGCAATTCCTATGACAATATCAATTCCACCGGAGAAATCTGCATAAAGCTGTATGCTATAAAGAAGCACTCCTAACACATTGTACCATCCGCCGTAATTCCAGTAATTATGGAATATGAGAAGGACTGCCGCATTTACCCTGTCAGCAAGTACCATTTTCTTAAAAAAGCCCCATAGTATTCTCTGGACACCGAACTGCAATTCTTTTAAATTGTAGCTGTGTCCTTCATACAACTGGCTTCCAAGTCTTTCATATCTTCCAATCGGACCTTGTAAAAGCTGCGGAAAAAATGAAACAAATAATGCGTGCTTAAAGAAATTGCCCTGAGCCTTATGCTTGCCTCTGTATACATCAACAACATAACTTATTGACTGGAATGTATAAAACGATATGCCAAGCGGCAGTGTCAGATTAAGAACTCCTATCTGCTTTCCACTTCCAAAAAGTCTTAAAACTGCATCTATATTTCCAAGCATAAAATTGGTATACTTCATAATCCCAAGCATTCCAAACGCTATAAGTACCATAGCCAGTACTATTTTTTTCTTTTTACGGACAATATTTTTCTTGAAATCTTTCTTTTCTTCCCTGCTTATTCCGTCCTGCGGTTTCTGCTCATTCAATCTGTCCAGAAGAATTCCGCCCCTGTATGTAACATATGTTGTCAGTAATAACATCCACACTGTCGAGATATCATAAGAAGCATAATATACATAACTTATTATAAGAAGCCATATCCATTGCAGCTTTTTAGGTATCACATAATATATAATAACTGCCGCTGCTATAAACAGAAAGAACTCAAAAGTCGTAAATGACATATCTTTCTCCATTCCTATGTATTTTCATATAATATATATGGCAGTTAATAAGACTTCCACTCAAGTCCTGT
>OLOR01002108.1_pt1 | contig 16243 bp, 17 predicted proteins | sample 1672521 | NCBI WGS metagenome assembly OLOR01 (sample SAMEA3136695, study PRJEB25190) | human gut metagenome | biome: human gut; feature: human-associated habitat; material: faeces | place: Austria | collected 2013
TTTGAAATTTTTCAATTTTACTTAAAGCCTCAATTGATACTTCTTTATTTCCCAATTTAAACATTTCATTATCAACTGATTCTTTTCCTATTACTAATAAATCCTTTAATATTTGATTTTTTATTTCAAATGGATCATATGTACTTGGTTTCGCGTTTTTATCTGGAAGTATGTAGTATTTATCATCTTTCTTTTCAATCACATATTTGCTATATTTACACCATTTCGTAGTAAATTCAATTTTTTCTTCTCTAATCATTTCACACCTCATAAAAAATTTTACAAAATTTTAGAAAACTAGTTGACTTTAACAAAAATATATTATATATTTGTAATAGTTAAGTTACTATAATATTTCACAAAGATATATCAAATATTTTTAAACTATATTTATATTATATAATTTTCAAGAAATAATGTCAATAGATGGTAGCTTTTCAAAATGTACAAACGAAAGGAGGATTGCTTATGAATACAACAAAGTTAAAAGAAAAAACAATGCCAATAATTTATACAACCGAAGATATTTGTAAAATATTTCATATTGGTAGAGTAAAATGTTTAGAACTATTTCACAGAGCTGATTTTCCAGCACAAAAGTATGGCAGAGGTTTTGGAATTGAAGCAAATGCTTTAACAGAGTTTATGAGTTCTAGACATATTATTTCATAAAAAACAAAAGAGATTTAGAAATGCTACTTCTAAACCTCTCTCAAATCACATGGGAATGTCTCCATATGTAAATTATCTAAAATTATTATAGCATAATTAAACAAAAAAATGCAAGACATTCCCTTTAAATTTTATGAAGGGAGCAATAAATATGACCAAGAAGAAAGACTTTATTGAAGGAATTGATTACGCCATCACAATTAGAAGGCGAAAGAAATTTATAAAGAATTCAAAGAACAATATTTGCCCTACATGCGAAAAATGCAATCATAAAAATGTGTGCTTAAATAGAAAAAATAAAGAAACCATGGAAAGGTGCAATAAATGTAAGAATTTCAGTGATTGTGAAAATTGTGACAAATTTCACTTTTATAACGAATATGAAGGAAGACTATTAAAACTTGGAATAAATGCAAATACAGGAAAAGCTATTAGGCAATCTTTTTCTGGTAAGTCCAAAGAAGTTGTTTTAGAAAAATTAAAAAATCAATTTATAAAAAATAAAGAAGAAGGAATAAAAGAAACAATTTATACTCCAAACAAAACTTCTATATTGGAACTTGCAAATGAGATTGAAGAAAAAAAATTTAAACTTTCTACAACACATGGTTCAGGATACAATAGAAATATACAAACCATAAAGGCTTGTAGTGCATATAATTTTATGTTTAAACCTATTCAAAATGTAACAAGAACAGACATAGAAAGATTTTTACAAGCAGAAAAGCACAAATCTAATTCTTCTATTTCAAAAGAGTATGCTATTATCAAGAATGCATTTGCACTTGCTTATAAAAAACATTTAATTGATAGAGATATTGCATTAGATTTTAACATTGATCCATTAGAAAAACCAAAAAGTGAAAAACAAGATAAAGATGTTGTTGCTTTTACAATAAGAGAAGAATATACACTAATTCAGTATATAAATACACATTATTCCAAATACAATAATATGCTTTTGTTAGCACTTTATACTGGAATGAGAATTGGAGAAGTTTTAGCATTAACAATTAACGATTTTGATTTTGATGAAGGTTATGGAACAATTAGTGTAAATAAAACTTTAACTAAAAATAAAAGTGGAAAAATAATAATTGGAAATGTTACTAAAACCAAAAATGGAAAAAGAAATTTGCATTTAGATAAAGTTTCAAAAGAAGTTGCACAAAAAGCAATTGCAGAAATGACTCAAAATAAAAGAAACCTAATATTCCTTCGCAGAGATGGAAAGTTATATTATGATAGTCAAATAAATAGTGCATTTAAAAGAATTTGCAAAAATGCTGAGCTAAAAGTAATTATGACTAAACACAGAAAAGTGTCTAAATCGAAAGGTGTTCACTATGTAAATGAAAAGACCAGTGAAGCACATACTCATATATTAAGACACACATTTGCAACTAGATGTATTGAAGCTGGAATGGATTTAGCAACACTGCAAAAAGTTTTAGGACATGCTAATATTCAAACAACTATAAATATTTATGGAGATATATTTGATTATCATCAGAAAAATCAAATGTACAAATATACAGAATATATGGACAGGATGAATGAAAAATATGAAAAATTACTAGAAAATAGCAAGATAATGGAAGTTGAATGATAATAAATAATTGAACAGAAAATGTTTCCCGACAATGTCGGGACAAAGATACGAAATTTTGAAAAGCCTGATAGAGTAAGAAAAGATGAGTAAAAATTCAAGCCCATCTGCACCAATTATACCAAGGGTTTTGAGATATAATTTACCCTTGGTATTTTTTTATTCTCTTGTATTTTTCTAATCTTTCGCAAATCCTTTTTTCAATAAGATATCTTATATTGTATTTGAATTTGAAATAATTATTATCTTCATAAAAGATTTGTTATCATTTGATATTTTATGTAAAATATAGTACAATCTAATTATATTTAATTAGGAGGTGCTGTTATGACAATAACAAACAAAACTTCTGTCACCTTTGAAATCTTAAGAGGAGAACTTAAGCCAAACCAATCTAAAGAATATCCTGAAATGATATTCAATACTCTAACCATTAACTCTGAAATCGGAAGTTGTATCATAACAACTGAATACAGTCAGAGAAGTTTTAAAAACTATGGCAAACTGGTAGCCAAGAAAGACCGAAAGAAAAATGAACATGGTATGAAAAACATACTTGTATCTTCAATTGACTAATTATCCATAAGAAATAGACGACACACTTTTCAGTGTGTCGTCTATTCTATTTATATCATTATAAATGTCAAGTCATTACTTAAATTTTTATTACTTTATTTCACTTCCGCCCCATTCTACTGCTACAAATCCTTTTCTTTCTACTTTTTCTAATTGTTGTTCTTTGACATTTATTGGTTCACTCAATCCTTTATATGTCATAACTACTCTTATTAAAGTATCTGGTTCTTGTGAAAATTCCAATGGCATATTTTCATTTATCTCATCAATACTAGCAAAACGTATATAATTATATTCATTTTCTTGTAACTTTGGTAACCAATATATTATAAATTCCTCTGCTTCTCTATCATTTAAACCTAATATTGCAAGTTTTTCTTCTAAAAATTTAGCAATATCTTTTTTATTTACTACAAATCCTTCATCTGTAACAGCATATTCATTTTTATTTTTGCTTTCATAATATAAAGAATATAAATTTCTATTCGTATTTAAATCAATCAAATCTCCATTTGTTTTAGCAAGTACATTCCAGCCAAATTGATAATTATATTCTGGATATAAACAAGTAGCTAATTCAGCATATCCTAATCGTACATTTAATTGAGTATCTTTTTCTGGATATAAATATATTATTGGTTTATATGTCCCCTGAAAAATAATACTTCCTTCTGCATCTCCATAATTTTGTAAATTCTTAATTTCAGAAGTTGAATAACATTCTCTATACTCAATCTTTGTTCCTACTGGCATATCAGTTGGGATGGCAATAAAATATCCACTTCCACTTGCCATTACTCCATTAACATCTTCATCTCCATAAATAATAATTTTATTATTTTCAATAGTACAATCAATTAAATCCATTGTGCACCAACTTCCACCATTAGAATATCCTAATACTATATAATTTGACTTTTGATTTTTATAATAATTAGATATTTTGCTGTTTTTATAATAATTTTTCCAACCCAAATCATCAGTTTCATCTGATAGTCTATCTATTTTTAAATTTATTTCATTTATACATTTTAAATATTCATTGTATGAGACAACTTTTTGCATATTCACTGCTGTTGCTATCTCATATTCATCTTTATGATAATTTCCAATCCATGTCTTTTCATTTAATTTATGATAATATGTTTTACCGTTTATTTGAACTTTTTCATAATTTTTTGATTGTTTTGTATTAACTTCTTCTATTTCATAATCTGTATATTTTTCTAATATCTTTTCTATTTGTTCCTCATTACTTATATCTATTAGACCGTCTTCATTTTTTAATACTATTGTTATCATTACAACATTTGAATTATTACTAGCAAATGTTTCATTATACATTATAACAATATAATTTTCTTTATTTTCTGAAATTACATCATATATTTTATAAAATTTTAAATTTTGATTTGGCTTTTTTATAGAATAATCTTCTGATAATTTCGGAATTTCTACTTCATTTCCATTATTATCAATCGCTTTTCTTATAACATTTTTGGTTGTACAATTATAAAAATTATCGTCACTCATATATGCTAACGCCGTTGCATAATCCATTAAATTTGAAGTATATTTTATATCAATATAATTTCCTTTTAAAAGTCCTATATATAGTGCTTCATCAGCATTTAAAAATCCTGACATTTCTTTTTTAGCCTCTTCATCTAAATATATAACTTTTTCTGAAAAAGCTGTACCAGATTCATATTCATTTTTATATAATAAATTTGAATTTTCTCCTTTTATTCTATATACTCCTTTAATTTCTTGCTCGTTATTTTCTTGTTCTTCATTGCTTTCTTCTTTAAAAATTCCTCGTCTTATTTTTATTAGTTCTAATATATTAGTATTTAGAACCTCTGTAATGTAAATATTTCCTACTATAATAGCACTAGCTATTATAATTAATGGAATCAACAAACTCTTAAATTTTATTTTTATTTGTTTTTTCTCTCCCATTTAAAACTTTCCCCCTTTTTTTCAACAAATTATACATTTTTATTTTATCATATTAGATTTTTTATTACAATCATTAACTTCATAAAAATAAATTAAGAGAAGCATTAAATTTGCTTCTCTTATAATTTTAGAATAATATATTATCTCCATTTTTCTTTAACCATTTATCTATTTCTATATAATTTGGAATAAATTTTTCGACTAGCCCATAAAAATCATTATTATGATATTTATATTTCATATGACATAATTCATGAACAATTATTGCATCAACTTTATCTATTGGTAACATTATAAGTCTTGATGAAAAATACAAGTTTCTTTTATTTGACATACAGCTTCCATATCTAGTTATAGCATCTCTTATTTTTACTTCATTATATTTAAATCCTGTAACTTTACTCCAATATGGTAATCTTTGAGAAATTAAATTTTCTGTATTATTTTTCAATATTTTTTTTATGGCTTTATCAACTGATCTTTTTATGATATTTTGTTCAACATTTTGGGGTACAGCTATAATCAATTGATTATGTTCTTCATCAAAAATCACATTTATCTCTAACTTGTCTATATATTTTCTAACAATTTTTAATTCTTTTCCTTTATAAAAAAATTTTTCTCCTGTTTCCCATTGTTTTACAGATTTTACTTCAGATGACATTATCTTTTTATATTTATTATACAATTCATCTTCTTCTAACTTTAAAATTTCCATCATTCTTTTATTAGATAATCCACTTGGTTTAGTTATATTTAAAACATTTTCTTTAAAATACATTTTTATTGATTTTGAATTTTTATAATTTTTTATATTTATAGGTATTTCTATATCTTTTATTTTTTTTTATTTTTGTATCATTTTTATTATACCTCTATCAAACCACCATAGTCAATTATATCCAGTCCATAAAAATCTATTATTTCTAAATTTCTTTCTTGAATAAATTTTCTTATTTTGTTTTCTGGATCAATTTTTTCTAGTTCTCCAAATACCATTATTTTATTATCGATTCGTGATATACATCCTCCTATAAAACCTTTTTTATTACTATATTTGTTTCCATTTATTAATTTTATATCTAATTCATTATTTAAATATAATGTTTCAATACCATGTTTTTGTAATATTTTGTTTAATCCTTTATCTGTTACTATCACTGATTTATCATTAATTACAGCTATCGAACAATTCGTATAGCCTTGTGTTGTATTTATCAGTTCAAAACCTTTGTTAATCAATTCTTTCTTAAGAATATCATCTGTGTATTTTAGATTATGTATGGCTTTCTTTCCAATTATACATACATTATATTTTATATCATATGGATATTCTGCTGATATTCTTTCTTTTCCGTAAATTTTATTAGAAATATTATTCATATTCTGTGTTGGTTCTACAATAATTTCATTTTCAATTTTACATGCAGAAATATCTACATGTGATGATATTTCTGTATAAACATTTGGGTTAGTTTGAACTTCTATAATCTCAAATCCCATATTTTGGAGTTTTTGTTTCTCTATTTGTCTCATTCTATTATCAATAATTACTTTTTTGTTTGTCATTTACCATAAACTCCTTTATTAATTATTCTGGGATTTCTAATGTTATTTTTCCTAATTTTCCACTTCTAAAATCATCTAATATAAGTTTTGCAGTTCTTTCATCATCAACATTTCCGCCTAATATTGCTCCTCTTCTTCTTCCTATTAGTTGCATTATTTCATAAATATTTTCATTTTCTGCTTGATCTTGTTGTAAAATTTCATCGATTTTTTTCTCTTCTAAAGAATATCTTTGCAATAAATTCTCCTTATAATTTTCTAACATAAATTTAGTTAGTGTATAGGCAACCTCTACTAAATCTAATATATCATCTTTTATTGTTCCTGTTATTGCTAAATTCATTGCTACTTTTTGACTTTCAAATTTTGGCCATAATACACCTGGAGTATCTAATAATTCTATTTTTTCATTAATTCTTATCCATTGTTTTTGTTTTGTTACACCAGGTTTATTTCCAACTTCTGCAGATGTTTTCTTTGATATTCTGTTTATAAATGATGATTTTCCTACATTTGGAATTCCAACTATCATTGTTCTTATTTTTCTTCCAATACGCCCTTTGTCAGCCATCTTTTGCATGTTTTCTTCCATCACTTTTTGTATTTGTCTTACTGTTTCATTTACTCCTTTTCCTGTTAAAGAATCGGCTAATACTACTTTTTGACCTTTTTGAGTAAAATATTCTATCCATCTTTCAGTTTTATTTTTGTCTGATAAATCATATTTATTTAATACTATTATTTTCTTTTTATTTTGTGTTATTTGTCTTATGTCTGGATTTTGACTTGACATCGGAATTCTAGCATCAAGTATTTCTACTACAACATCTATCATTTTTAAGTCTTCTGCTATTTGTCTTCTTGTTTTTGCCATATGTCCTGGAAACCAGTTAAAACTAGATTTTGTAGAATTTTCTTGAGTATTATTTTTCTTATTTTCTTTTCTTATTTTTCTTTTTTGATACATATCCATAATTATTGCTTCCTTTTTACTTATTAAAATTATATTTTTTAATATCATCTAATTTTGCGTTTATATTATATCATACATATATTTATTTGAAAATAGTTTACGTAAACAAAACAAGAATTCTTTGCAAATCTTACACAAAAAATTCTTGTTTTTCTATTAATAATATTTGTATTCATTAGTATCATCACGTGAATCTCTTTTTTTCAGTTCCTCATCATAATCTTTATTGTTAAAATACCAATCTGTTTTTTCATCTTTAGGGTGTGCCTTTCTATTTTTATCTAATATAACATCAAATAAACAGAATATAGCTAACAATGTTGCCATTAAATCACATACTAAATTTGCACTTAATGCTATAGATATAGTTTCTCCACCCACAATAGAAATCAATGAATTGAATAAATGTTGGCCATAATACAATCCATACATAAGAAAGTACACTAATGCTCCTATCAAATTTCTTCTTATTACTAATATAATACATATAAGTGTTATAAAAGAAATTATTATTTCAAATGTTAAATTATATGATACAATTCCTATAAAATCAATTGAAAATTGTGTACACAATGCAACAATTGCTCTAAACATCCAAAACATTACCATAAATATTATTATTAAGATTGTTCCAAAACTCATATTTTATTCCTTTCTTTTGTTTTTTCTTATATAAAAAGTTGGTATGTAGAAAATATTTTTTCTATACCAACTTTGCTTTTAGTCTTCATCTACAAAATTAAACTCATCTTTATATTTTTCTTTAAATATTTGAAATACTTTATTTAATATTTCTTCATCGTCAACTCCAACATAAGATTCTTCATCTGAATCTTCATCTGTGTCTTCAAGTTTTAGTATAACTACCTCTCCTTCTTCCTCTTCTCCTTCTTCAGCTACTGGTAATAATACTACATATTCTTCATCATCTAATTCAACTAAATCTAAGAATTCAAATCTTACTTCATTTCCATCCTCATCATTTAATACTATTATATTATCAACTTCTTCGTTTTCCATTTTTTAATCCTTCCTTTCTAAAACATTTATATTTTTCAATTTAATTAACCTTTATCTTATTTAAATAAGTTTCTAAAATATATACTGCAGATATAGTATCTACTATATTTTTCTTTTTATACTTATTAACATCTAACAAGTTCATTGTTTTATGTGCTGCAACTGTTGTTAATCTTTCATCTATTGTTTCTATTTTCAAAGTATTATATTTACATTTTAATTTATGAATAAATTTGTCTGTTATTTCTGTTCTTTCTGATTCTGTTCCATTCATATTTATAGGTCTCCCTATAACAATTGTATCTACTTCATATATAGAAAATAATTCATCAAGTCTTTTTAATATTACCTTATCAGAACCTTTATTATTTATTGTTTCAAGCCCTTGAGCTGTTATATTTAATGCATCTGTTATTGAAATTCCAGTTCTTGCATCACCATAGTCTATTCCTAAGATTCTTTTCATAAGATATTCCTTTCTATTTATCTAAGTCTATAAAATTTCTTACCATTTTTTCTAATAATTCGTCTCTTTCTATAGTTCTTATTTTATTTCTTGCATTGTTATGGCTTGTTATATATGTTGGATCTCCTGATAATATATATCCAACAATCTGATTTATTGGATTATATCCTTTTTCTACAAGTGCTTCATACACTTCTTTTAAAGTTTCTTTAGCTTTTTCGTTTTTTTCTTTTTCAAAATTGAAACTCATAGTTTTATCAAAATCCATTATCTTACCATCCTTTTCATAAAATACTTTTATATTGTTGTTATGCTATGTTCATTTTTATCACAACTGTCTAAATATTGTTCTAATTTTTTTAGAACTTCTTCCATTCCAGTCCCCTTATAATATGTTGTTATAACAAAATTTAATTTTGCATTAACTTGTTGTATCTTTTTCTTTTTAGAATTTTTTTCATTTTTTTCTTCATCATCTAAGTCTACTGTTTGGAAATTTTCTTCTAATGAAATATTCATTTGTTCTGCATTTGATTTTATATTTGTTATAAAATCTATAACAGAATCTGTTGTTACACCTGAAAATACTATTACAAATTTGGGTCCCATATATCTAATAAAAATATATTCATTTGATATATTTTTTCTTATATATTTACTTATATCTATAATAACCTGATTTCCTAACTTTCTTGAATATTTATCATTTATTTCTTCTATATTAGCTATTCTAAACATACAAACTGCTGAAGTTGTATATTGATCAATAGTTTTCTTTCCTTCACCATATAAATATTCCTCTGAATATAATCCTGTAAATAAATCTTTTCTTACTATTGCTTCTAATGTTTTTTGATGTACTACAGTTTTTAAAACTGCTACTATGTTGTCTTTTACAACTTCAAATATTGTTGTATCTATATTATCAAAGTCATGAGCAATTCCACTTTCTATAATCCAATATCCTATATAAACATTATCTTCATATATTGGAAAAAATATAGCTGATTTTGCTCTTGCAAATTCCATTGTTTGATATGGTAATTTCTCATTTTCGTTATTAATAGTTATATATTTAGGTGTTGCTGTTGCAATACTATCTTTAAATATAGGAACATCTTGCAAATTTCTTAATGTTTCCCAATGCTTTTGGTCTACATTTGTTGCTTTTATTTGATATTCAGCTCCATCAAATACAACAATTGTTGAATATTTTATTTCATATTTTTCAATCAAAATATCATTTATCTTTTTTATCTTATCATCAACAGAAGATGTTTCTCCTATTGTACTTAAAAAATCTTGTAAAACTCTTAAGTTATTTGCTTGTCTTTGTAAACTATTAAACTCTTGTATTTTACGGTGAATTTGTACATTATAGATAAGTAATCCAATAACAATTGCTACTAATATTCCTACAATTATAAACATTTATTATTTTCCCTCCAATACTAATATCTTTTACTCATTTGTTCTAATGTACTATTCATACTTGAAGAAAAAGTAGTGTTTTTCACTGATGGTGGAGTATATTTTCCACCATTACTGCTATTTGATGTACTATATACTGATGTTGCTAACTGTTTTAAGCTTTGTAATATTTTTTTTGAATATCCTTTTAATGATACATCACAAATTACTAAACCATTTAAATATCTTAAATATGTTTCTGTTTCAAATGGGATTGTAATTCTTTTTACTGTTTTTCTATTAAACAATTCTTTTCTGACTGTCATACTTGCATCATTATAAATTGAAATTCCACCTACTAAAATATCTTCATTTAATTCTTTTGTTTTTATATATTTGTTTAATACTACTCTTGCCTTTTCTTCACTAAATGCGCCCTTGTCACTTAGTTTTCTTAAAAATAATGTAAGTGGTTGTATTGTTAATATATCCATTGATTGTACCAAATAAATTTCTTTTGAATATTTAAAATATCTATCTGGTGTATCAAAATCACAATCTAATAAAACCATATTATGTTTTGTTAATAATGTTTGAATTATTGGTTCAACATTTTCAATTTCTTCAACATCAAATGCTGATGTATATACTGTTAAATTCTTGTGTATTTCTATTCCATCTGCTACACCGTCTTTTAATTTTTTTATACATTCATTTGCTTTATTTCTTAACATTTCTTCATTTTTTGTATATATATAGTATGCATTTCTATTTTTGGTTAAATCTAATATTGCTGTATTAACATTATTTAAAGATAAAATTTCAGCAACATTATTAACTAAAAATGATGTTCCATTTTTGCTTGTTCCTACAAATGCAACAATTTTTTGATTTGGTGCTAATATTCTGTTCATATCAAGTTCCTCATATTGTGGCACTTGTGGTCTCATATTTGGAATTTGATAATTTTCTTCAATTACATTATTTACTGAACTTACGTTTTCAGAATCTTCCTTATATTGTGGAAATACAGTATTTTCTGGTTTCGAATATATCTCAGTCTCTTCATTTTTTTCTTGTCCAAAACCTGGTAAAATACTATTATATTCATCTTCTGTTTCTTCCTCTTCGGCAAATCCTGGTAATGTTGTTTCATCTTCCTCTTCTGGCTCAATCTTTGTAGTATTGTTTTGCTCTAAATCACTAAATCCTGGTAATATACTTTCATTCTCTTCTTCAGCAACTGTATTGCTTAACTTTTCTTCTGAAAATCCTGGCAAAACGCTTTCTTCTTCGACTACTTCATTTTTTCTTGGACGACCTCTTTTACGTTTTGGTGCTTGTTCTACTTGTGGTTGTTCTGTAACTATCTTTTTTGGTCTTCCTCTTCCTCTTTTTACTGGTTGTACAGGTGTTTCTACTTTATCTTCTTCAATTTTATTTATTATTTCTTCATTTGTATTATTACTTTCTTCTGGCATTTCTTCTTCTGTATTATAAATTGGTTCAAATTCTGATTCTTCTTTTATTTCTGGAATTACAGGATCAACTGTTTTTATTACCTTTTTTGTATTTGAACTCATAGCAGAAGGAATTACGACTGGTTCTCTTAAAGTATTTTCGTTAGATTTTAACATAATTTCACTTGTGCCTTTTGTTTCTTCTTCCTGCTTCTTTTTCATTGTTTGATATTTTTTTATTTGTTTTTCTTCTTTGTTATTAACTCTTACACTATTTGAAATTCCATCATAAGCGAATATATCTAAATATCTACTTGATCTTTCTTCTAATACTGCTCTTACATTTAATGGAAGAAATTTACATATTATTTTTAATTGAATATTATTATATTGTGATGCTATACTATCAAAACTATCAACTATTTTTTGCTCATCATTTCCTATTTTTTTATAATGTGCTAATATATTTTGAATTTCTAATTCGCTAACTTCATTTTCATCATTTTTTTCATAAAGTACATCTTCTGAATCTATTTTATAATATATTTTCGCTTCTTTTTTAGAACGAGGTCTATTTATTAGCCTACAAACTTCATTTATACTTCTATCTGCGCCTATTATTGCATTATATATTCCAATCCCAAATAATTTTACTAAAAGTTCTTCTCCTTTTACACGTCTCTCTTCACAAATTAAAATAATTGGAATATCTTCTCCTTTTACATTTGATGCTTCATCACTTATACTATCAAGTCTTCCAAATATAAAATTATCCATTTGTTCATGATCAGAGCTTGCATATTGTTCTAGATCTTCACTAATAACTATTCTGTCATATGTTTTGTCTCTTTGCAATTCTTTTAAGATGGCATTGAAGTAATATACATTCTTATAATTGATTATTTCTTTATATTGCTTTTCATATTGTTTTATAATTGTTTCTGACATCTTGTCATTACTTACTGCAAATAAAACTTTCATTTGTTACCCCCTTCCAAATTTTACAACAATCGCAAAGGCTAATGGTAAAATTTGGCATATTACTAAAATAGTTATAAATGATATCATTGTAACTAAGCCTTTTTCTTGTGTATCTAATTTTCTGATTCCTATAACATATTGATATATTGCACTTATTGCAATTCCCAAAAAACAAAATGGAATACTATAAATTCTGATTATGTTTAATACATAAGCAGCTATTCCATATGCATCTGAACCATATTTTTCTTTATAATCTTCTAAAGATTTTGTTGCGTTCTCTTTTATTTTTATTAATTGACTTTCATTTTCTGCATCTATGATAGATGTACTATTTGATTCTGCAAATACTCTTGTTGTTCCAAAAATACATAATGAAATTATCAAAATTAGTGCGATTGTTGCTATTTTTTTCATATCTATTTTCCTTTCTCATTATTTGTTATTTTTACTTATATATCATACACTAGAATTAAAAAAATAGCAAGTTATTTCTTGCTATTTTTTATATTTTTTTGTATAAATATTCCATATAACTATATACTTTATTTGCCCATCCTGAATCACTTGCATATTTTTTATTTACAGCTGTTACAGTACTTCCATTATAGTATGTTCCAACAGCTGTTTCACCATTATATATTTCTGTTCCTTTTGGATTCAAATAATATTTAGTTAAAACTCTTGCTATTAAATCAATTCCTTCTGCATATGTATTAAATGTACTTGCACTATTATACGGATCAGAGTCATATGCTCTATATCCAAATAAGTTCTTCTTGTTTTTTGCTATATTTGATTTTCCCCAAGCACTTTCATGTATTCCTATAGCTGCTACAAAAACACCATTTATATTATATTCTTTTTCTATGTAATAAAAATATTCTGCATTATCTCTAAAAATACTATTAATATCTTTATCATCTGTTAGTATTTTTTGAAATTGTTCTAATGTTAATCCACTTGGTTTATTTAATTCCATGTCAAAACTATATATTATATTTTTATTTTCTTGATTAATATTATAATTTGGATTTGAATATATACTTGCTAAATTCTCTGTTTTTATCCATCCATATTGTCCACCATAAAAAATTTTACACCAATCATCTTCTATTTCCAATACTTTTAATACTGTATTTCTTATAAGAGTTGTTATTTTAGAGCTTTCATAATTATTTTCTTTTTTTACTTCAGCACTATCTGATGTAACATATACCTCGCTATTTTTAGAAATTTTATATTCTTTTTTATTTTTATTTGTACCTACTTGTACAATTTTATTTGCTGGACTTCTAACAATAATTGAGCTAATTTCTTCTTCATGCTTTTCTCCTGACTGGTCAACAGTTATTTTCTTTGTTATTTGCTGTTTTCCTGTTCTTCCTTCTTGTATAACTTGCATTACTCCTAGTGGAAGTTCATTATTATTTTCATATTGGGTTATATATTCTAAATTTATTTCTTCTGTTACTATTTGTTCTAAATTAATTTTGCTATTTTGTTTTACAATTTCTTCTATATCAATATTCATTGCATTCGAAAATCTAATATTACTATTTTCAGTATTGGCATAAACAGTTTTTCCAAAAAAGTATTTAAATATAATTACAAACAATATCACTATTATCAAAAACATTATAATTATTAAAATTTTCTTTTGTTTTAACTTCATACTTATCTCCTTTATTAAAAGGTTTTCATTTTTATTTTATTATTAATAATTTTGTTTGTCAATTCCTGTTTTTGGAAAATTTAATAATATTATCTTGAATATTTTAATAAATTATATTATTATGATATTTAAGGAGATAGTTGTCATGAAAATTAAAACTAAATTTCTTTTATTTTTAATCTTATTTATTTTGTCTATTTTCTTATTAATTTACCTTTGTAATATTACATATACTTTATTTTTAAATAAAATATATATTGAAAATTCGTTTAATCAAGAAAATATTTTCAAAATAAATAAAATTGTATTTTTTAGCAGTGCCTCTGGAGATGTTTCTACAAATACGAATAATACTTCTACTTTAAGAAATATTATTCAGTATACAGATATTGCTATATTTATAGATAATAGTTCATCTGAACTTTCATACAAAAACACTTTAAAATCTGTTTCAATAGAAGATATAAAATTTATTAATATGCCTAAAATTGGTTCTCCAAAATTATATTATAAAAATTTATCATCATTTGCTTCTTCTAATTTTGATGATAAATATATATTAAATAATTCTTTAAATTTTACAATTACTCAAGATGATAATGCTGATTTATCTTCACCAATTTTATATAATAATTGTGCAAACCCTATTGTTATCAGTTACAAAAACGAAAATTTAATTACTGATCATACAATTTCAAATAAAGATTCAATTTCATATGATGGATCCCTTTTAAAAGATTGTAATATTATTTTAAGTAATTTAAAATGTAGTTTTAGTTTTTATATTGTTATTGAAAATAATCTTGGTCACAAATACAGATGTCCAATATATTTAACAATTCCTTTATCAAATGGAACTTCTTCAATTTACAATGGTTCTTTTTACTACACTTATAATCCAGATTATTATTTTTACTTATATACTTAATTTCTCTAACTCAATTAAAATTCTAGGAACAAGTCCTAGAATTTTAATTATTTTTATATTTTATTTTGTTTTTATAAGCTTTCTATAATATTCTGCTATTAATTCATCAAGTTCAACACTTAATTTATATATTATATTGTAATCTTCCCCTATAGTAATACTTTCGTTTAATCTATCTCTTAATTTACATATTTCGTCATTTAACATACAGCATCACTCCTTTTTTACAATTATTTATCTGTATGCTTATAAATTAACATATTTTTACATTTTAGTCAACGAATTATTTCTTTTTTGTTTATTAATCGTATGACTTTATTCTTTTTTTTTCATACTTTTTCTTCATATTATATCAAAAATCGACACTGTTCGCCAAAATAACAATTACGATTATATTACTTTTTAATTACATTTTTACTTTTTTATTACAGAAAGAATCATTTTATTTTCATTAAATACTTCATTTAGAATTTGTTCGACATATTGCTCGTTTATTGTAGTTATTTCCTCTAAATATTCAAAACTATTTATTCCTTTAAAGAAGTCTGCCAAAAACATTCTTGCAATATCTCCTGGTTCATCATATTCTTTTATAAATGATCCATATAACATTTTTTTCATTCTTTTAAATTCTTCTGATTCTATTCCTTTTTCTTTTAATTCTCTTATTGTATTCTTAAAAGATTCATATACTTTTTCTGGTTCTTTAGATTGTCCTGTTACTAAAATATGTGCATAGTCTCTTGAAAATTCATAATCTACACCAGGCATTGAAAACATTACTCCACTTTTATATAGCTCTTGATACAAATCTGAACTCTTTCCAATTAACATATTTAATAAAATTTCTATTGCTAAATGTTTTTTTACTTTTTCTTTTTGTGTAGCAACCTTATCTTTTATTCCTATTGTAAATAATGGTTCACTTACATCCATTTTTTG
>OLOR01002128.1_pt1 | contig 16156 bp, 13 predicted proteins | sample 1672521 | NCBI WGS metagenome assembly OLOR01 (sample SAMEA3136695, study PRJEB25190) | human gut metagenome | biome: human gut; feature: human-associated habitat; material: faeces | place: Austria | collected 2013
AGCACAGGGAAGTGAATTTGATGTAGTTATAATGGTTATACCACCAACAGCACCAATGTTATTAACACGTAACTTATTATATACAGGAATTACAAGAGCTAAAAAACTATTAGTAATAATAAGTACAGATAAAGTTATAGAATTTATGATACAAAATTTAGATAGTAGAAAAAGAAATACAGGACTAGAATATAAAATAAGAGAAGTTTTTTAACTTCTCTTAAATCTATAAAATATGTGAGGAGGAAAAAATATATTAGAACAAATTTTAAATCTATTTTATCCACCTATGTGTGGAATATGTGGAAAATTAAATCAAAATTTTTTATGTCAAAAATGTAATAATACATTGAAAAATCAAGCTAAATTTAATGTCGAAAACTTTCAAAAAAAGGAAAAATATTTTAAAGAACTTTTATATATTTTCAAATATGAGGGAATAATAAGAAAAACAATATTAAAATACAAATTTCAAGAAGGATCATATTTATATAAAACTTTTGTAAATTTTATATTAAAAAATCAAAAATTCTTTGAATTTATAAAAAGTTATGATACAATTGTACCAGTTCCAATAAGCAAAAAAAGATATAAAGAAAGAGGATATAACCAAAGTTATTTAATTGCAAAAGAAATATCTAAAAAGACTAAATTGGAATTACAAAATAGATGTATAATAAAAAGTAAAAATGTTATTGAACAAAGTAAATTAAACAAAGAAGAAAGAGAAAAAAACATAAAAGGTGTATATGAAATAATTGATAAAGAAAATTTACAAAATAAAAGGATAATATTAGTAGATGACATTTATACAACAGGTAACACAGTTAATGAATGTTGTAGAATATTGCAAAAAGCACAACCAAAATCAATATCAGTAATTGTGATAGCAAAAGATTAAAGAATAACACAAAGGAGGAATTATATTTTATGGAAGATTTAGTTGAAAGTATATTAGATTATATAAGATCAGATTATACAGATTATGCTGTAATGATAAATGGAGAGTGGGGGTCAGGGAAAACTCACTTTTGGAATAATAAAATAAGAAAAAAAATAGAAACAATGCAATTAAATGGGAAAAGATACACAACCATTTATATGTCATTATATGGAATATCAAACCTAGAAGAAATAAGTAAAAAAATCTTTATTGAAACAACTCAATTAATGGATAAAAATCTAAGAAAATTTATGGCTGCAAATGGACAAGAAACCATTCCAGAATATGCTAAAACAGGAATAGATATGGCCAACTTTTTTGGGGTGACTCAAAATGGAGACAGAGTAGATTATTCAGACTTTTTCTCAACAGATGATAAAGTATTATGCTTTGATGATTTAGAAAGAGCAAATGTTGATGTTATAGATATTTTAGGTTATATCAATAACTTTGTTGAACATGACCATATAAAAACGATAATTATATGTAATGAAAAAGAGCTAGCAACAAAATTAAAAAGTTCAAATCTAGAAATGAAAACATTTATAGCTACTTATTTGTTAGATAAACAAAATGAATTAACAAAGGCAGACAAACCAATAGTTGAAAAAATACAAGATAAAATTGAGCATGTATTTGACAAAGCAAATGATTATGAAAGAATAAAAGAAAAATTGATTGGTGAAACTTTTGAATATGCACCAAAATTTGACTATATAATTAATGGAATTCTAATGAGATATGAAAACAATCCAGATTTAATTAGATTTTTAAGAGAAAATACGAAATTAATAATTTCAACATTTGAAAGAAGCGGAACTAGAAACTTAAGAATTTTAAAACATGCATTAAATGATTTTAAGAAAATCTATGAAATGGTAAATAAATCATATCCTAATACAAGTCACAGAGTAATGCAAACAATGCTTATATTTACAATAGCAATATCTTTTGAAATAAAAGCAGGAAAGGTAACAAAGGATAAATTTATAAACATTAAAGATAATGAAGAATATAAATCAATATTAGTATCATCAAGAATTCTTATGGATAACAGACAATTTTATATAAAAGAATTTGATAATAACTATTATTACAATTTTAAAGCGGAATATAGATTCTTCAAATTTATTGAATACTATATAAGAACTCGTATATTTGATATGAAACTATTTAAAGAAAATATGGAAACAATAAGAAACACAGTAGATACAGAAAATTTACCAGCATATAAAAGATTACTTACAGAAGAATATTGGAAAATTTCTGATGACCAATTTGAAGGTGTAATAAAAGAAATAATTGAAGATGTAAAAGAAGGAAAATTGCGATTAATAGACATGGTAAAAATGTTTGCATATTTTAGTTATTTTTCAAGAAAAAATTTAATTGATTATGATTTAAAAACTTTAAAAAGTGTATTTTTCAATGGAATGAACATAGCATCATTATCTTCTGAATATTGTCCAAATGTAAAAGAAGAATTAGGAAAAATAGCAATAGAAGAAGTTGCAGAAGATATGGAAGATATATTAAAACATTTTAATATGTTGAATGAACAATTACTAGAAAAAATGAATAAAGAAAAAGCTGAAGATATAATGAAATGTATACCAATGAAAATGGAACAATTTTATGAAAAATTTGACAAAAATTGTATGGATATGCCAATATTTAAATATTATGATCCATTCCAATTATTCCAAAGAATATCATGTGCAAGTAATGAAGATATTGTATTAATTAAGGAAAAACTGGTAGACAGAGTAGATAAAAATGCTAAGAAAATTGAGCCAGAGATGAAAAATATTAAACAACTAAAACAAATAATAGACGATTATCTAAAAGGAAAAGAACCAAGTATAAAATATGTTATGTTAAAGGAATTTGCAGAAAGCTTAGAATATATATTGAGCAAATATAAAACTAGTTTTTTGCCTAAAAAGCAAGAAATAGTAGAAACAACAGTTTTGCCAGGAATAGAATAATATAAAAATAGGAAGTTGAAATATGGAAAAAAGTTATGACAAAAAGAAATACTTAACATTATTAAGTAAAGAGTATAAAAATATAAATGAAGTAACTGAAGAAATAATTAATTTACAGGCTATTTTAAATTTGCCTAAAGGAACAGAAATGTTTTTAAGTGACATACATGGAGAATATGCTCCATTTGAGCATATTCTTAATAATGGTGCTGGTATAATAAAAAGTAAAATAGACTATATTTTTGGAAACACTATAAGTAAAAAAGAAAGAGCTACCCTTGCAACTTTAATATATTATCCAGAAGAAAAACTTAAATTAATAAAAAAAGAAGAAAAAGAATTAAATGAATGGTATAATTTAACATTATATAGATTAATTGAAGTTGCAAAAAAAGTAAGTTCAAAATATACAAGATCAAAGGTTAGAAAAGCAATAACAAACGGATTTGAATATGTAATAGATGAATTATTAAACTCACAAGCAGGTAATGAAGAAGATAAAGAAAGATATTATAAAGCAATAATAAATACAATAATAAGGTTAAATCAATCTGAAAAATTTTTAATAGCAATATCTAATTTAATAAAAAGGATGGCAATAGATCATTTACATATAATTGGTGATATATATGATAGAGGACCAAAGCCAGATTTAGTAATAGAAAAATTAGAAAAATTCCATAGTATAGATATCCAATGGGGAAACCATGATATCTTGTGGATGGGTGCAACATGTGGAAATGAAGCCAGTATAGCAACAGTAATTAGAAATTGTGCTAGATATAATAATATGAGTATCCTAGAAGATTCATATGGAATAAATATCAGACCACTATCAACTTTTGCAATGGAAATGTATAAAGATGATGATTGTAAAAACTTTTATCCAAAAGTATTTGATGAAACAAGATATGATGATAGTGATAAAATGAATATTGCAAAAATTCATAAAGCAATTACAATAATTCAATTTAAATTAGAAGGACAAATGATAAAAAGACATCCAGAATATAATTTAAATAATAGACTTTTATTAGACAAAATGAATTTAAAAAAAGGCTATGTTTTAATAGATGGAAAAAAATATGAAATAAATGATAAGAATTTTCCAACTTTATTGGAAGATGATGTATATGAATTAATACCTGAAGAAAAAGAAATTATGGAAAGACTTAGTGAATCATTTAAAAAGAGTGAAAAATTAAACGAACATATAGGCTTTTTATATAAAAAAGGCCAACTATATACAAAGTTTAACTCAAATTTACTTTTTCATGCATGTATTCCTATGACTGAGAATGGAGAATTTAAAGAAGTAGAATTTCTAGGTAAACAATTAAGTGGAAAAGAATATTTGGATGCTGTAAATGAGGCAATAAATAAAATTTGGATATCAAAAGAAAATATAGAAAAAGAAAAGATTGATTTAATGTGGTATTTATGGATTTCACCGGATTCACCATTTTTTGGAAAAGATAAAATGGCAACTTTTGAAAGTTATTTTGTAAAAGATAAAGAAATGAGTAAAGAAACAAAAAATCCATATTATACATTAACAAATAAAGAGGAAATTTGTGACAAAATTTTGAAAGAATTTGGATTAGATGAAAAGGAATCTCATATTGTAAATGGACATATGCCGGTAAAAGCTAAAGATGGAGAAAGTCCAATTAGAGGAAATGGAAAGCTCCTAGTTATAGACGGAGGATTTGCAAAAAGCTATCAACAAAAAACAGGAAACGCAGGTTATATATTAACATACAATTCAAATGGATTGTTACTAAGCCAAAATAAACCATTTGAATCTGTGGAAAAAGCTATAGAAGAAGAAAGAGATATAATTTCTGAAATAATAGTAAAGAAAACAGGGATAACTAGAAAGACAGTAAATGATACAGATATAGGCAAAAAATTAAGAGCAGAAATAGCAGATTTAGAAGAATTATTAAAATATTATGAAAATGGTGAAATAAAGTAAAATAAAGAAAAATAAAGAAATTATTAAAATTATGTTAATCAAAGTGACAATAAGACGATTTTATCATGAATAATTTTTTCCTTTTTTGTAATAATAAGAGTATAAAAGCAAAATGAAAACAAGGGAGGAAAATTATGAAAGCAACTGGAGTTGTAAGAAGAATAGATGATTTGGGAAGAGTGGTAATACCAAAAGAAATAAGAAAAACACTTAGAATTAAAGAAGGTGAACCACTAGAAATATTTACAGATAGAGAAGGACAAATAATTTTGAAAAAATATTCACCAATAGGTGAACTTTCAGAATTTGCGTCAGGTTATGCAGAAACATTATCAAAAACAACAGGACATATTGCATGTATAACAGACAAAGATACAATAATAGCTGTATCTGGAGGATCTAAAAAAGAATTTTTAGAACAAGATGTAAGCAAAGAATTAGAACAACTAATGGAAGATAAGGAAATATATACAAGCAAAGATAATAGTAATGTTGCAATGCCTATAACAAAAAATGGAAATAGAGACAAAGAAAATAATGCACAAATTGTATATCCAATAATATCAAATGGAGATACAATAGGAACTGTAATATTAATGTCAAAAGATCCAAACAAGAAAATGACTGAAGTTGAACAAAAAGTGGCACAATCAGCAGCAACTTTTTTGGGAAGTCAGATGGATATTTAAAAAATAAAAAACAAGTTAAAATATAAATTCTAATAGAATAAATACTTAACTTGTTTTTTTATTTTTGCTCATATTTTTTTGGTCAGATAAACCAACAATATAATCAATAGAAGTACCATAAAATTTTGAGAGTGTAATTAAATGATTTATTGTAATAGTTCTATTTCCTTTTTCATATTCTGAATAATATTGCTGAGAAATCCCTAAAAGAGAAGCTATTTCTTTTTGTAACATATCGTGATCTTCTCTTAAATCTTTAATCCTTTTAAATTTCACTGTAACCTCCTTGTAAACTATAAACTAATATAATTATTTTAACAAAAAAATAAGATATTAAGATATGATACATGATAATTTATGTATTATTACAAATACATTACATTTTAATAATTTTATTGAATAAAAAATAAGAATAAGTTATAATAAATACATAATATCTTGTGTATAGAATACTACCAAGATAGTTATTAAATTTTTAAAAACTTATAATTAATAAAAGTGGATAAATATCAGCAGATATTGTATTTACAAAAGAGGAGGAGAGAAAGTGAAGGGAAGTTTTAAAGAAAAGAAAGGAATTACATTAATAGCGTTAGTAATAACAATTATTGTATTACTAATTATTTCAGGAATATCTATAGGAGGAACTATAAAAATAAATGAACAAGCAAAAGATAGTGTAGCAATTTCTGAACTAAATATGATACAACATGCTATTTTAGAAAGATATACAAAATCTAAACTTACACATGAAGAATTACCAGGAACAAATATAGCAAAAACAGAAGTAGAAAAGACTATACAAGAAATTAACAATTTAGCAAATACAAACATATCATTAAAAGGAAATGATGGAAATTATAAAGAACTAAGCCAAACTGATTTAGAAAATTTAGGAATTACAGATGAAAAAGACATATATATAGTAAATTACAAAACAGGAGAAGTCATTAACAAAACACAAAAAGTAACAAATAAAGGCAAGGCTTTATACGTGTACTCTGTTGAAGAATGAAAGGATGAAATAAGCTAAATGGAAAAAGAAAGAATAATGTTACAATTACAAAATATTATACCACAAGAAAATATTTTAGAAGATGAACCTATGAAAAAACATACATCATTCAAAATTGGTGGTAATGCAGAATTTTTTGTAAAAGTAGAAACATTAGAACAATTACAAAAAATATTAGAATTATTATTTGAAAATACTGAAATAATTACGGGGGAGTTTTTATGCAATAACCTTGGGGTTTCATCAAGAACTGTGAGAAGTGATATAAAAGAATTAAATAAAATTCTAGAAAGAAATGGTGCAAGTATAGTTTCTGAGAAAGCAAGAGGATATAAATTAAATATAAAAAATGAAGTGTTATTTAATAGCTTAATTAATAATAACAAAAGTAAAGGTGAAGATAGCAGTACAGCATTAGGAAGAGCAGAGAGTATAATTTCACAATTTTTAATAAATAACTTAGATAATATTGAAGGAATAACACAAATTGAATTGGCAGATAGATTATTCATAAGTGTTTCTTCATTAAAAAATGATATGAAAATAGTAAAGGATATTTTAGAAAAGTATCATCTAAATATTGAGAAAATAAGTAATAAGGGTCTAAGAATTATAGGAGAAGAGGAAGATATAAGAAGTTGTATAAAGAAATATAATAAGGGTAATACAGAGCTCAGTGAAAGGATACAAGAAAGTTTAAATTTAATATTAGGAAATAATAATGAAGAGATAATAACTACTATTGTAAAAAGTAATATAGATAAATTTGATTTTAAATTATCAGATAAGGCATTAAGAGATATTATTTCATTGATTTTAATCATGATTGTTAGAAATAATAATCATAATAATGTTAAATATAGTGAAGAAACAAAGAAGAAATTAAGTGAAGCATGGAGATATGGAGTAGCAAAGGTTATTTGTGATGATATTTATGAACGCTTCGGAATTGTTTTAGAAGAAATAGAGATTCTTTATTTAACAAAATATATGGTTTCTAGCAGTTCTATTAAAATTAAAACAAAAGATGGTATGAAGCTTAATAATGAATACGAGCTAGTTAGAAAAATACTTTTAAAAATTAAGGATAAATTTAATATTAATTTATTAGAAGACAATGTTTTAATAGATTTTTTAGTACATCATTTAAAAGCTTCAATTTATAGAGCTCAATATGGAATTATTGTTGAAAATTCATTATTAAGTGCTATAAAAAATAATTATCCATTTGCTTTAGAACTATCTGTTTATTCAAATGAAATAATAAAAGAAGCTATTGGATGTGATTTAAAGGAAGACGATATTGGATTTATAGCATTACACTTTGCTGCTGCAATAGAAAGGCTTAAAGATAATTTAAATAAAAATAAGAAAAATGTAATGATTGTTTGTGAAAATGGTGTTGGAACCTCTTTATTATTAAAGGTAAAGTTAGAAGCTAAATTTAAAGATAGAATCAATATAATAGATACTATTCCAAAATATGAATTTAATGAAGAGATTTTAAATTCTTATGATTTAATAATTTCAACAATTAATCTAAAAAGTGATTCAGAGAAAATTATTTATGTTAAAAGTCTCTTAGATAATGGAGAAATAGCATTTATTGAAGATAAATTTAATGGAAATTCTTTAGGTAATAATGTTTTAGTTAGTAAATTTAAAGAATCCTTATTTTTTAATCATTTAGATGTAGATACAAGGGATGAAGCATTAGAAAACATAACAAGTAAATTAATTGATGAAGGCTATATAACACAATGCGTTAAAGAAAATATTTTTAAAAGGGAAGATTTAGCTAGCACAGAAATTGGGGAATTAGTGGCAATACCTCATGATATGAATGAAGAGATTAAGCAATCGTTTATTTCAGTATCTGTGTTTAATAAAGCTATTACATGGGATAAAGAAAAGGTGCAGGTAGTATTTTTTATTGGGATGTCTACGGTAGATAAGGAAGAGTGGAAATCTTACTTGGAGCAAATCTATAAAAATATAATAGATGGTGAAATTATAAGAAAAATAATTAAGTGCCAAAACTTTGAAGAATTAAAGATGCTAGTATCAAAATTTTAAATGCATGTAGGTAATATATTTCCTCTTAAAAAGGAAATGGAATGTCTGATATATTATTTCCTTTTTAAGAGGAAAAAGTATAACTGTGAATATGTTTACATTAACTCTATAATTAAGTCATAAGGTGAGTGAAAGAAACTCAAGAAGACGAATAAATAATTAAATGGAGGCGTTAATATATGAAATTACTAGCAATAACTTCATGCCCAGTAGGTATAGCTCATACTTACATAGCTGCAGAAAAGTTGAATAAAATGGCAAAGAAAATGGGAGTTGATATTAAAGTCGAGACTCAAGGTTCAACAGGAGCTGAAAATGTTATTACGGAGCAAGATATAAAAGAAGCAGATGGAATTATCATTGCAGCAGACAAAGCTGTTAGTTTAGAAAGATTTGAAGGAATGGCAATGATAGAATGTCCAATAGCTAGAGCAATAAAAGAGCCAGATGTTTTAATTCAAATGTTCTTAGATGGAAAAGTTGAAAAGAAAAAATCAAATATAAATTCAGCAAAAAAAATAAAAAGTGTAGAAGAAGAAAAGAAAGCAATAAAAGCTAAACAGCCAGCATTTTATAAGCATTTAATGGGTGGAGTTTCTTACATGATTCCAGTTGTAGTAGTTGCAGGATTGTTAATTGCTTTAGCATTAGCATTTGGTGGACAACCTACAGAAGCGGGCTTAGTAGTTCCAGATGATTCATTCTGGAAGAGTGTTGAACAAATTGGAGCTGCAGGCTTTACATTCATGGTACCAATTTTATCAGGATTCATTGCATATTCAATTGCAGATAGACCAGGTTTAGTACCAGGATTAATTGGCGGATATATAGCAGCAAATGGTTATTTCTATGGATCAGAAGCAAATGCAGGTTTCTTAGGTGGTATTGTAACAGGTTTCTTAGCAGGTTATATAGTTAAGGGATTAAAGTCAATAAAAGTTCCAAATATGATTAAACCAATTATGCCAATCATAATTATTCCAATCATATCAACATTAGTAACAGGTTTAGCATTTATATTCGTTTTGGGTGGACCAATTACAATTGTATTTGAAAGTTTAACTAATTTCTTAGCATGTTTATCAGGTACTAGTTCAGTAGTTTTAGCAACAATTTTAGGTGCGATGATAGCGTTTGATATGGGTGGGCCAGTTAATAAAACAGCATTTTTATTTGGTGTATCAATGATTACAGCAGGTAACCCAGAAGTAATGGGACCAATTGCAGCGGCAGTAGCAATTCCACCAATTGGTATGGGAATCGCAACATTCATAGGAAAGAAGTATTATAGCAAAGAAGAATTAGATGCTGGTAAGGCTGCTTTTGCAATGGGGCTTTGTGGAATAACAGAAGGGGCAATCCCATTTGCATCAATGGATCCATTAAGAGTTATACCATCATTAATGGTAGGTTCAATAGTTGGAGCTAACATTGCAGCACTAGCAAAAGTAACAGATATAGTACCACATGGTGGTCCGATTGTAGCGTTAATGGGTGGTATTGAAGGAATTTTAATGTTCTTTGTAGCAATTATTGCAGGATCAGCAATAACTGCAGTAATGGTAAATGTATTGAAGGCAAATAAATATAAAAAAAGTGAACAAGAAAATGAAAAAGTAGCCGCATAATAGATAATAGAAGTTTAAGGAGTGATAATTATGAATAAATTATTTGATATAAAATATGTAGATTTAGATTTAAACACAAAAGAAAAATTTGAAACAATTAGACATTTAGCAAAATTAGCACAAGATAGATTAATAGATGTTGATAAGTATGTTGAAGATGTAAAAGCTAGAGAAGCGATGTCAACAACAGGAATTGGTGATGGAGTAGCAATTCCACATGCAAAATCAGCTTATGTTAAATTTCCAACTGTAATAGTTGGGAAAAGTTCTAAAGGAATTGATTGGGAATCGCTAGATGATGAACCAGTTAACTTAGTGTTCTTAATAGCGGTGCCAGAAGGCGAAGGAAATGAACATTTAAAGATACTTCAAGTATTAGCTGTAAGTTTAATGGATGATGAATTCAAAGATGAAATTATAGCAGCAAAGGACAAAGAAACAATTTGTGAAATGCTTTTAGCTAAAACAAATAAATAGTAAAAATAGAGCTGAATCAAAGGCAGATTCAGCTCTATTTTTATGTTTTTTTATGTGAGATGAATGTGAACAATGAGTGAATAATATTGACAAAATATATTTAGGGTGATAATCTAAAACAAATAGTTTTCAAAACTATGTCTTTTAGAATGAAACTCAAAATAGTTTAGAATAATATATTAAATGATTGGAGAGAGGATTTATGATAAGAATAGTATCTGATTCATCAGCATTATATTCAAAAAAAGATGGACAAGCAAAGGGAGTTACAATTGCACCATTGATAGTAACTATTAATGGTAAAACTTATAGAGAGTATGAAGATATAAACACTGAGGAATTTATTAATATAATTAATGAAGGACATATTCCAGTTTCATCACAACCTGCTATAGGGGAAGTATTAAATATTTATGATGAAAATATAGAAGATGAGATAATTAATATTTCAATGGCAGACGGATTGTCTGGGACTTATAATTCAGCATGTGTTGCAAAAGATATGGCGACTAACCCGGATCGTATTGAAGTAATTAACTCAGAAACTTTATGTGGTCCGCAAAATTATTTAGTTGATTTAGCAGTGGAGCTTGTTAAATTAGGAAAAACTAAAAATGAAATAGTTAGTGAAATAAAAAAGGCAATGGAAGAAACAAAATCATTTTTAATACCACATGATTTTGATTATTTAGTAAGAGGGGGAAGATTATCTCCTATTGTTGGGAAAATAGGAAGTGTAATTAAATTAGTACCTGTTATGACTCTTGCTGAAGATAAAAAATCTTTAGTGAAATTTACAACAAAACGTACACTTAAAAAGGCAATACAAAAAATAAGTGAAGAAATGATTAATAATAATGTAGATTCAAATTATAAAATTTATATTTCACATGCATGTAATGAAAAATTGGCAAAAGATATAAAAAATATTATACTAGAATATATAGAAAATGCAGATATAGAAATTAAAATGTTAGGACCAGTATTTACCACTCAAGGAGGTCCAAGCTGTATTTCTGTACAATACATTAAAAAGCATGATGCATTAAAGTAGAGAGGAGGAAACATGGAGTCTTTTGATTTTTCTATACCAAGATTTAAGGAATTACCAAAGGTTCCACTTTATAAAGAACAAGTAATTACATATTTAGAGGAATTAGCAAAAACGTTAAATATTGAAAGTGATGAAAAATTATTAACACCAACTATGTTGAATAATTATGTTAAACAAAAAGTTATTTTGCCGCCTAAGGATAAAAAATATAATGAAGAACATTTAGCACACTTAATAGTTGTTTGTGTATTAAAACAGGTATTTAGTTTACATGAGATATGTGATTTAATAAATATTCAAATGGAAAGTTGTCCAATTGAAGTTGCTTATGATTATTTTTGCGATGAAACTGAGCAAGCAATTAAGTCAGTATTTTTCACAAGAGATTTTTCAAAGACTTCTAAATCAAGTAATTATACAAGGGAAAGTGAAATATTAAAATCAGCAGTTATGGCATTTGCACATAAATTATATATTAAGCAACAATTAACTTATATATATAAATGACAGAAAAAATATTAGCTTTCTGAAACTTAATGAAATCTAGTAATAAAGAATAGATAAATGGAGTACCTCTAGGAATTGTTATAATTCCTAGAAGTACTCCATTTATTTTTTACTTCTATTATAATAAATAATATTTTGTTATTAATATTTTGAATTTTAACAATATCATCTTTAATCCATTTTAATACAATAGCACCTAAAATATCAGTTTTATTTTTCAAAATCCCATAATGATAAGCAATAAAATAAGCTCTATGTAAGTCATTATTGCAAGGAATATCTCTGTAATAATCTACATCTTTAGGAATTTTTCTCCCAGCAACTCCAAAATCTAAAGAATTTGATTTTGAAGTAGTGTTAATTTTGATAGCTGTTATAATAAAAATAGAGAAAACTATTAAAACAGGAATAAGGTTAACCAAAAATAAAATTAATGTATTAAATGGACTAAGATCTTCACTACTTTCATAATGTGTTGCTCCTTCTTCTGCCATATTATAATAATGATTAAAATCATAATCTAATTTATTACTACAATTAAAAGTATTTAAAGGAAATTGTACTAATATAGTCATATATTCACTACTTGATAACCTTCCATCTGACTGCATTTCTATATAACCATCATAAACATAAGCAGTTCCACCATAATTTCCATATCCCCAAACACCTACAGAATCTGGAATATTAAAATTGGAATGAATTTTAATATAAACATTTCCTATAGGATTAGAAAAATCATAAGGAATTAAAGTCCAATAAATCATTTGAGAATCAGTAAGTTCAGAAACAAAATTAGAAATATTATATTTTACTTCATAACTATGAGAACCGTATTTGCTGATTCCCCAACAAAGTTCTACACCATTGGAAATTTTATTAATTCCACACCTATAAGCTTTATCTGATAATGAATCTGAAGTTTTCCAAGAAGATAAAGAAGTATAAGATGTTCCATTTTCAGATACTGATAAATTTGTTATATTGGAATTTCCTAAATTATAATATGGATGATATACTTCTGTACCTTGAGAGACATTACATTTCCAAGTTTCGGTAACTGAAGCATTACCATTATCATCAATAGCAATATCCATCGATATACTATCAATAGAGTTTGCTTCTGAAGTATTAAAAAATGTTAACAAAATAAAAGCAAAAATTGCCAATAAAAATATTTTGATTTTTTTATTCATAAAAAATCCCCCTTTATTATTTTTATTATTTCATAAAAAGATAAAAATAGCAATGGAGGACAATCAAATTATTTTAAAATAATATCAAAAGTCTTTGTAACATACCCTCGGCTAATATTGATAGAAATAGTATCACCAGGAGTTTTGGAATAGATATATTTTCTAAGTTCAATCATATTATTAATTTGTTTACCATCAATAGATGTTATAATATCACCTTTTTGAATGCCACTAGAAATAGCAGGGCTATCATCTGCCACAAGAACAACATAGATTCCAGATGTAAAATTAGAATTAGAAGCAAGATAAGGGATAACTTCTTTATCATAAGCATAAATACCAAGATATGGTTCGTCAAACTTATTATCAGAAACAAACTTATCGATAACTGGTTTTACAACATTAGCTGGAACTGCACAGCCTATGCCTTCAGCAGATGTTATTTTTACAGTATTTACACCTATAACTTCTCCTGTTGTAGATATTAATGGACCACCACTATTACCAGGATTTATAGATGCATCAGTTTGGATTAAATCAGTCATATAAGTAGTTGAACCATTTTCTTCAATCTTTATTGTTCTATTAGTAGCACTTATAATTCCAGAAGTAATAGTTTTTCTAAATTCATAACCAATTGGATTACCAATAGCATAAACTGTTTCTCCAGATTTAAAAATAGAAGAGTCTCCAATAGTAGCAAAAGGTAAATTTGTTGCATTAATTTTAGTTATAGATAAATCTAAATTAGAATCACACCATACTACAGACCCTTCATAGGTGTATCCATTTTCTAAGGTAATGTAACAAGTAGTAGATTTTTCGCCAGTTACATGGCAGTTACTCAAAATATAACCATTACTAGATACAATAATTCCAGAACCTAAACCAAGTTCATTTACGTTGTTATTAGAAGAAAAAATCGAAGTGGATTTTGTTTTTATTTTAGAAATCCCAACAACACTTTTTGAAACTTTTTCTAGCATATCTGCAGTAGATTGACTTTTTTGAGTGACATTATCCACAGTTTGTAAAGGAATTGTGGATTCAACTTGCCTAGATTCATACTCAGATGTAATATCAATGTTTTGATATGTAGAATAGATATAATATGCAATTATAACAAGAAAACAAATAACCAAAACTAATATAGAAAAACTTTTTAATTTTTTTAACATAGTACTCACCCTGTATGTAGTATGTGAAAAAATTTAGAAAAATTAAACAATTTCATATAAAAAAATAACAAATTTATATAAAAAAATTGCAAAAATTGACAAAAAATGCTACAATAAGAGAGTATGAATTATACTCAAGTATATAATTTTAAGAAGGATGTTAGGAAAAATGGGGAATTTAACAAATGCTCAGAAATCAATCTGGGTTACAGAACAGTATTATATTGGAAGCAGTATAAACAATATATGTGGAACTGCAGTAATACAAGAAAAAGTTGACTTCGACAAATTAGAAGAAGCCATAAAGATTGTGAGCCAAAAACATGACAACTTTTGGCTAGAATTCAAGTTGAACGATGGAAATGTAGAACAAGTGCTATCTGAAAGAGAAGAAATACAGATAAGCACTGTTAGTATCGCGAGCGAAAAAGAATTAGAAAAAGAACAAGAGAAAATTGTAAGAACAACATTTAAATTAGAAAATTCAAAATTATTTAAATTTTATATCTTTAAATTTTCAAATGGTAAAGGGGCTTTTATGCTTAATATACACCATTTGATTTCAGATGCGTGGACACTTGCGCTTATTTGTAATGACATTATCAAAACATATTCAAATCTAAAACAAAATCAAAAAATCGAAACAAAAGCTATATATTCTTATATAGACTATATTAAATCAGAACAAGAATATCAAAAAAGTGAAAAATTTAATAAAGACAAAAAATATTGGGTAGATAGATTTAATACAATACCAGAAGTAGCAATAATCCCAGGAAGTAAAAAAGAAAAAGCAGATATAAGCAATCCAAAAGGAAAAAGACAACAATATAAAATAAAAGAAACAGATGTTATAAAAATAAAACAATATTGTAAAGAAAACAGAATATCATTATACAATTTCTTTATGGCTATTTATGCAATATATATAGGAGAAATTTCGAATTTAGATGAATTTGTTATAGGAACACCAATATTAAACAGAACAAATTTTAAAGAAAAACAAGCAGCAGGAATGTTCATAAACATGGCACCATTCAAAATTAATATGAATGAAAAATTAGATTTTAAAACATTTGTAAAAAATATAGCAATAGATTCTATGGATATGTTAAAACACCAAAAATATTCATATCAATGTTTATTAGAAGAGTTAAGAAAAAAAGATAGTAATATTCCGAATTTGTACAATATTTTACTATCATACCAAATAACTAATGCACAACAAACAGAAGGAAATATCCCATATGAAACAGAATGGACATTTAATGGATGCTGTGCAGAAAACATGGATATACAAATATATGATTTAAATGATACAGGAAGTTTAAATGTTGCATATGACTATAAAACAAGCATATATAATTCAAAAGATATAGAGAAAATTCATAAAAGAATATTAAATATAATTAATCAAGTTGTTTTAA
>OLOR01002131.1_pt1 | contig 16133 bp, 11 predicted proteins | sample 1672521 | NCBI WGS metagenome assembly OLOR01 (sample SAMEA3136695, study PRJEB25190) | human gut metagenome | biome: human gut; feature: human-associated habitat; material: faeces | place: Austria | collected 2013
AATGACGAATATAGTTTAATTTCTTATCATAGGTCATCTCCACTCTGAATTTATAAACCATCTTCATCCTCTCCTTCGTCATCCCAATTGTCAAAAATCGTATTTTTTCCGCTGTCTCTGCCACGACGCATCCGAACTCTTTCATCTTTAGCCGTTTTTTTCATAATTGCTTCGCTCATGCTGGTATCTGCTGTCTCACTATTATCATCAACTTTCACGGTATCATCATCTTCTTCAATCTCATCGTCAGCTTCGATTTCATCGTCTTCTTCGATTTCATCGTCCTCTTCGATATCATCGTCTTCTTCGATATCATCGTCAGCTTCCCATGTATCATCAGCCGCTTCCACAGTATCATCCTCTTCTTCGATACTGTCATCAAAATCAGCTTTATCCAGATCAGCTTTTACAATTTTATACATTTTTCCAGCGCCTTTGCCCAATCCCCTGCCGGTGTTGCGAACTGTCTTTTTCAACATACCGCAGATCATAAAGCATATTGTTTTAAATTTATTATCCGCCTGTCTGTTCTGCTCCGTCACATTGATAAAAGAAACAGTCATCAAAAGCCCGACCATAGCAAAACAAACCAGCATAGAAGTCGTACCCACCGCAATAAATGGCAAAGTAATACCTGTTAACGGAAAAACCCCCAGATTGCCGCCGATAATAAACATCGCCTGCACAAATAACATCAGCGTCAGGCCCATGGCCACCCCATGATGAAAAGATGTCGTCTCAAGACTTCTCTGAATACGGGTTCCCTCACGAAGCAAAATCATATTCAACAGAATCACAAAAAATCCCATAGCAAATCCAAAGAAGCTGACCATCGATGCGAAAATCATATCGGATTCCATAACGGCGATTTACATAAATTCATGACTGCCCGAACCGGTCAAACCGCCAATCTGCATGGCTCTGGCCGCCTGATTGGTCTGATAAACAGCATCTGCCTTATTTATATCTCTGACACCGAGAAATTTCTCCTGCATTTCTTCTGACAACATCGGAAGAATAAAACGCTGCACACATTTATTGTATAAACTCAGGACAGCTCCTTTCACCTTATGAACAAGGCCATGACCTGTCTCATCATATAATTGCTCCGCCGTATTACCCCAGAAATCATCATAACAAAAAGTCTGTAAGTAGGCACTTCGGAAATCCGAATTTCCTACCAGTACTGTCAATACATCCTCCGGCACCTTATCACCTGTCAGTTGCCCACTGGCTTCTTCAAACGACGCTTTCTCAGCATTATTCATATCTTCCAGAACTTTTTCTGCCAGCTGACGTGTCATTTCAACACCGGAGACACGATTGCCCTCATCATCTGTCACTTCTTTCAGCTCACCAGCAAACATTTTGGTAAATGATGCTGCCGGTGCTTTCGCCAAAGCTTCCCGGTAAACGCCGGAACCAACAGATAAAAGAACAATTACAGCCGTTGCCCCTGCCAGCAGGACACCGCCAAGCCACCATAATTTATTTGGAAAAATAAACAGGAAAATCAGAAAAACAATGCCCATCACAATCAGCGTACCGAACTCGGAAATAATCCCCAGACACACAATATTGCCGCACATATACAAAACAGCCAGACCGGCGCGTATGAAGCTTTGTCTCCTGCTCATCTGCTGTTTGCTCAACAGACCTGCAATGACAAAGACAAAGAGAATTTTGACAAATTCTGTCAGCTGAATGCCATGAAACCATGCTCTGACACCGCCAACAGACTGACCGGCCACCAACAGTAATCCATAAATAGCAAATGTAAGTACAGCCATACCAAAAACGGCAAAATCATTGCTGAGTATCTTATGAAAACGTGGATAAATCACCAGAACGGCCAAAATTGCCAGAAAGCCAAGAATATAATCCGTATTTACAGACTTATAATCCACCTTTATCGCCTGACCGGCTTCCCTGAGTTCATCTGCATGATAATAATAGACTTCCTGACAGGCATGGATCAGATTACCCACCGTTGCCAACATAAATACAGCCATCAGAAATTTCTTATTAGCCCCCAGCTGCTCTGCAGCCACAAGCAGAACAATGGCAGACAACATCAGCCAGAATTCAATATTGCCAAACTCGTTGAGAGCCCCCTTTCCGGCTGCCTCAAAAGCACAGAACAAACTGAACAGCAGAAATAAGAGCAGCTCTTTATAATTTTTCACCCATTCACTCATCTTCCGTTTAGCACTCATTGTATATCTCCCCTTTCCAGGATACCCTGCAGTTCCTGAATCATTTCTTCATCTTTGAGTCTGAATTTGACCTCCACACGTCTGGATTTCTCCAGATCCACTTTGCCGTCCGCATCATAAACCGGATTACTGAAAGAGCGTCCATTGGCTGTAATGACTGAACGCAGTTGTTCTTTCTGCTCTTTGCTCAGGCTGCTGTCAGAAAGACAATACTCCACAACAGATAATGCCCTGTCCTGACTAAGCCCCAGATTATACATATAGCCGGAATCCGTGTCTGTATGGCCTTCAATAATAATCTCGGCGATATCATCTTTAAATTCACTGCTGAACAAAACACCTATATAAATCGGCAGGAAACGATCCAGAAATTGAATGCCTTCACCCTTTAATTCGGATTTACTTCGATCATATAAAATACTGGCGTCAAAAACAATGGCTCCTGTCTGCTGATCGATATTGATGGCAATCTCCTCTTTTGAAAATTCCTGATTCAATGCCTCTATAATCTCCTGCTTAACACCGATAATCTTGTCGATTTCTGCCTGTTTCTCCTCCAGTTCCTCCTTTAATTTCAAATACTCATCTGCCTGCTTTTCAAGAAGGTCCTGTCTGGCCAGCAGTTCTTCATTCTGTTCTGCCAGTTTTTCCTTGTAATCATTCAATGCCACGATGGCCACTGCGATGACCAGTACAAAAATCAACAGAAGTGCTGCCATCATATCTGAATAACTCTGCCAATAACTGACATTCTCTTCCTTTTTTACATGATCTCTTCTCCGCATAGTTGTCTTTTACTCTCTCCTCTTATATCCAGGTGCACGATCTCACTTACATTTTACAGGATACCCTGACTACTTTCTTCCCCATCTGGACCAAAATGGCTGACTTCTCTCTTCTTCCAGCTGAAGCAGTCTTTCCTGGAAAGCTTTCTGTTCTCTGATCCAGGCATCCATCTTCTCATTCAATACTTTGCTCCATTTTTCCTCATCCTGCTGCATCCCTTTTGACGGCAGTTGGATTTTGCCGGTACCGGTCAGAGAAGACAGTGTATTGGCAATCTTCGCATTCAGGAACACAATATCTTCCTGGGTCTTCGCCAGCTTCTGAAGTTCTTCCGTCATTTTCTGCTGAACCGCCTGGCTTTCTTTGGCATTCGCCTCAGTCTGTGCAGATACATAGGTCAGCATCTCTCTGATGCCTGCACTCTGGATATTTTCAATATTCTGTGCACTTTCCTGCTGAAGTTTCTGCATAGTGGTCATATAACCGGACAGCATATCTTTGATATCTTCAAACTGCATAGGATCCTGTTCCCGCTCGGCCAGTGTTTCTGCAGCCTTGGTAAACTGAACAAGGCTTTCACTCAACTGCTGCTGATTAAGATTAATCTGTTCACATGTCTGATCCAGATGCGCTTCATGTTCCGCCATGGTTTTCAGGAGATCATTCTGCTCAACTGCCATTTCCTTCATCACCTTCTGCTGGGTATCCGTCATCTTCTGAACATCTTCCGACCACTGGGTCATATTTTCAATCACTTTTGCAGAATCCTGGGAAGTTTGCGTCAGAAGCGGAATATAACCGCTCAACTGTTCCAGAATAATGCCGGCATGTTCATTGATCTGAGAAGTATCCTTACTTGTCTTGACAATCTGCTTAATCAGCCGCTGCAGCTCGACACTCATTGCCTTCTGCGCCTGGCTTAACTCATCGACACTTTCACCCAGGGCCTTCACATGACTGTTCAGGGCACCGCCCATCCTGTCAACAAAGGCATCTACAATCTTCTCCAGGGAATTGGCCTGTTCCTTATGAAAATCCAGCATCATGGAATCCAGGGACTGAATGATCCTGTCAAATACCGGTGTCAATGTCTCTGCCATCTGATACCCCAGACGTTCACCGAGGCGCTCATCCAGAAGTTCTTTGATTTCCTGCATCAATGCATTGTTCTCTGCCTGACGGCTGTCCATACGTTCAGCCATCGCTTTCTGTGAAACCGGTTCTAAGGCACTATTGAAAGCATCATAAAAATGATTCAGCTCCTGTGTCAGTCCTGTTGTGATTCTTCTGAAAATAATGTTGTAAAGAATAGATAATGTTACGCCATATATGGATGTATAGAAAGCCACGTTCAGACCGCCTACCAGTGCTTCAACAGAAGATGTCATCTGATCTGCATTGGAAAAATCAAAGCTGCGCAGTCCTAATACCAGTCCCAGAAAAGTTCCCAGAATACCTAATGCAGTTAAAATACCGGCAACCTGTGTACACACATTGTAATTACAGGATTCCAGAAGTTCACTCTCAAAAATATAGTCCTCCACATCGCAATCCATCCCGTCTGAACTCTTCCAGCTCTCCTGAAGCCGCATCCAGTCTCCTTCTGTTTCCGGGTATGTAAAGTGCATGCTCTCCATCAAAGAAAGATAGGCTTCATTTCCCTGCGTTCCTTCCGCTTCTGCCTCTGAAAAAGTCTCTGTAATCCCCTTCAAATCCTTCGTTATGCGGCAGATTTTGCTGAGTCCGTGCCTGTCCACAATCAAAATGAGCAAGCCCATAACTGCCAGAAAGGCATAGTTGATCAGCATACTATGACTGAATCCACCCAAAAAAGCTGTCGCCGCACACAAGATGCCCCACACTGCATAAAGAATATTTTTGTTCCCTGATTTTTTCATAACATGACTCCTCGTTTTTATTTTTTATAAATTTAAGCCTTTTTTAATCTATATCATTACTATACATCTTTTTCCCTCACGACTTCGTCCCAATATCGTTCATTTTCGCCATTATTTTCAAATAAACGTTAGATTAATTATAATCTCCCCTACTTTTTCCGTCAATCAATTGGCAGTTTTTTGAACAAAAAAATCGACAGTTTTTGACGACTGTCGATTTTTTTCTGTATGATACGACTTATTTAATTTTTATGCTTTTCTATCTCCCGGATTTTTTCACTCTGCCGCTCTTTCACCTTCTGTTTCTCTTCGGAAACAGACTGTTCGTAAAAAGTCGGAAAATCAATCATGGCTGTATAAAGACAGAACGCCTGATAATATCCGGCATCTTCCAAAATGTCATCATACATCGCCTGTTCCCGTTCTGTCAGCACCTGATGGGCTCCAACCTTTTCCGCAATTATATATATCTCTTCCAATACCTGCTGATCTAACATGATATGCCTCCTTATCTCCCAATTGTATAGGCGATTGCCTCGGTCGCTGCACGCTTCGCATCTTCATCCGAATCTGCTGCATTCATAATTTCGGAAACAACTTTTGCCATGATTTTCTTATTTAATCTGGCCACCCAGTTTTTGGTGTTGCTCTGCTCATACAGACTGGTCAGTATCACCTCACCCAGTTTTTCATATAACTGGCCGGTTTTATCATCCTTAAAAGGCTTTTCCAGTTTATCGCAATACGGCTTTCCGAAAGTCACACGAATCAGCCGAACAGCCGAATTAAACATTCTGACAAAAAGATCCGATAGCCGGAACATCGTCTTTCCCTGCATATGCTCCCAGGCCCATCCATCCGCAGAATTGCATCGAGTTTCTCCCAGTACAACCGGCAGCATTTTCGAGTAGCACAGGAAAATAATATGAAACGGATTGGCGTCTGAATTCATCACTGCCTTTGCATAATAATCAATCAGCACTTCTCCGGCACTTGGTATCTGATTGTTATATCCGTTTTCGATATAAATATCCTCCGGCACAGGATCTACTTCACTGTTTCTTTTGCGTTTCTTAATATGATCAAATGCTTTTTTCTGATACATTCCCCGGGCATAATCCGAAAACATCACTGTCTTCCGGACATCTTCCTTGTTTTTATAATTAAAGAAAACATTGTTGTTTTCCTGCAGAAAACTCTCACGTCCCCGCATAATTACATCTTCGTAGTCCTCTCTGGTATTGTATGGTGAGTTATTCAAAACCGCCCAGATAGCCTTTGATGAATAGTTTTCCACTGCTGCTATCAATTGACCGTACGCTTCACTGCCCTGATCAAAGTGCTTCTCATTGCATTCATACAGTTGCTGAATCTCAGCTTTTTCCTTATTGCGCTTTCCCCATCTTTCTTCCTGTTCATCCATTTTATTGCTGCTCATTGCTTCATCCCTCCTGTTCTCCTGTTGTCAAAACGACCTTATCATTGCACCGCTTCAGGAAACATCCCTTTGATTTCCTCTAAAACACCATTTTGGTATAACTTACCGCGGCTTTTCAGTTTATGAATATGCATAAAAGACTCATTCCAGCAGACATCGGCCTTTTCCTGCTGCTCCAGAAGGACATATATTTTGCCAAGATAAAAACAGGCTTTATACAACGCTTCATGGACTGCCATTTGTTCGCCGCCTGTAAATGCCAGAAGTTCTCTCAACTCTGTCAGACTCTCCTCATAAAGTCCTGCTGCCTTTTCATAACAATCGCTATCACCTGCCATTGTCTTCCCTTTCTCAGCAAGGCTTTGTGCATATTTCGTCCGCATACTTGCCCTTTGAAATACATAACCAAAATTCACACGATTGCCCTTTGGCCGCAACATTCCATATGCATCCGGATATTGTGCGTTGATTTCATCACAGATGGTGTTGATTTCCTGATACAGAGACGCTAATTCGTCCATCGCTCCATATTTACATAAAAGTCCTGCATAATTCAACAACGACTGCATATAATTTTCCGCATTTTCCGCAAAATCCAGATACATCAACTGTCTTCTTGCCTCTATAGACCGATGGCTCCACACAGAAGCCTCCGCTAATGGGTAGTGCCATTTGCTCATCAAAGCTGCCATATTATTGGAAAAAGTACCCATGGCCGACAAAACTTTTGCATCCCTCTCCGGCATGCCGGATACAATCTCATAAGCCCGAGCCAAATCCCTTTCTCCACCCTCTGCATCGGATAAAGTAATTCCCTTATGATAAGCTCTGTTATTATAGCAATACGCATAATTCAACCAATCCACTTTCTGCTTGTCTGCTTCCAGACGCCCATAGATTTGAATCGCACCGGAGGTCATGCCGATATCCAGAAGGACCCCCTGATAACCATGATTCCTGCCGTCTACTTTTCCTTCAAACTGATAAATGGCACCGGCAAAAGCATTCGTATATACAACCGCTTTTTGTGCTTCTGCAGCCCATTCTTCCACATACTTCATGATATTGCCATACAGGTAAATGGCCCCTTCATTCTTATATAAATCTGCTGAAGCACCATTATCCAGTTCCTTGCTGCCCTGTACAAGTATCATTTGAATCCAGTCCGACAATTGTGCCTGCATCACATCCGCATAATTTTCCCGCAAATGCTGTCTGAATGTCTCATTGGCCAAACGGATTTTTGTGCCGGTTTCTGTGCGTTTCAAATCGAGCAGACACCCCAGTTCATACATAATCGTCAACATTTCCATTGGCATTTCTCTGTATCCCATCAGAAAAGTAATCTGACTCAGAGAAAGCGGTGTATACGCATTAACAATCAATGTCAGAAACTGTATTGTCTTTTTAAACACTTTTTCACCATAAATCACCTGAAGCTTCTGAAGAAATAAACTGAGTCTATATTCATTGTCCATTTCCAACAAATCTCTGACGCTGATCTCCATCCCCATCAGACTGACAAACAGCTTCAAGCCGACATAATTTCTGCCTGTCCGGTTGATAATCGCCTCTGCCTGATCATACGCTGTGGAAGACAGTATTTTTTTCAGATATCTTTGAAGATTCTCCTCGTGCTCTGTGCTTTTTCTGTCCACGGTATAGCTTTCTGTCAAACTTAAATGTTCTATCCTTTGACTGACAAACTGACTCAACGGTTCCTCCTCACCGGTTCTGCAGGTCAATAATATATAGACATTCTCTGCCAGCTGCTGCGGTGCCGGAATATAGTCAAAGATTGTATGTCCCGTTTCCAAAATCCGGTCGGCAGTGATCTCATCCAGACCATCAATTACCAGCAGAAGTTTTTCCTTAAACTGCATTTTATCATAAATTTCCTGATAAAATCCCAGATAATCTGACATTTGCTGTGCCGGATCTTTACCCGTCAACGACAATGTACGCAACTCCTTCTCACTGCCTTCAATATTCTTTTGTGCATCTCTGTTTTTAGAAAATAAGGCCGTATTGCAGACTGCGACAAAATCATTGGTACTGCGAAATTCCAGACGGTTACAATAATAACAGCGTACCACCACATCCATCCATTCGTCCCGGCTGTCATCACCATGAATCAACTGATCAATGCTGCTGACAAAAGCGGTTTTCCCCATGCCTCGTTCCATCTTCAACATAAAGACGCCGCGGTCATAATCATTCAGGCAATGCGCCAGCCACCCATCCAGATTATCCATCGATGTGAAATTCTCCGCAAGATTCAGCTCGTTCAGATATTGATTATCTGATGAAAAAACAACATCTGAAACCGAATTTTCCGGCAAATATTTCCCTTCTCCTGTTAATTCGCGATATTTTTTTAAGAAGAACTCTGACTGCACGACAATTTTTCTTCCCTTCACATAATCCAGGGCATCTATCACAAGACGCCAGGAATTCATACTATCAAAGAAATATATGTCTCCTTCCTGAACAAATATGTATGGACGCAGATCAAAGATCAACTGACTAAAGGATGCCTCCAGCGTCTGTCCTTCAAAACTGCACACCGTTATTTCGTCCCATTTAGGGAGCGAATACCCTTTCAGCTTTTTTCCACCCAGCATGATGTTCAATTCTGTATAAAAACTTTCCGTTTCCATGCAATGTTTGTTGATGGCTGTCGAATACTTTTTGAAATCTTCTGCGTACTGCATAATATCTCCGGCCACAGCACCGTGACCGATCCTTGTATTACGCCAGTTCACAACACCGGTGCGATTATATAACTGCAAAATACTTCTCAGTACCTGATAAAGCGGTTTTGCCGCCTCATCCTTCTGCAGGATTTTGCGCTGATCATTCCCATAAGCTGCCCACTGGCCAAGACTCAACGGATGTGCAATCAATGTCTCAAGACAGCGCTTTCCTTCCTCCGGCTCCCTTTTGCTTTCGATATAAGCCGTACCAACAAGTATCGGGAACTTAAGAAGGACTTCCAGCACATCCTTCATTTCAAAAAACGCGCCAAAGAGCTGGCCTTTTTCCAACAATTCATAAAAGCGATGATATTCATGTGCGATAAAAAACGGGAACTGTGTTTCCACACATTTTTTGATTTCTGACTGATTGTCGATATAGGCCATAACTCTGTCTTTGTTCATCTTTTGTTTTCTCCTTTATTCGCCGACATTCCGATCAAGCGCTTTTCTTTTGCTCCGCCAGTATCTGACCGCTGAATCTTTGCATACAACCAACGCCACAAAGCCAATCAACACAACAATAACAAGAATGATAGGATATGCGATATTTTCCCGACACAAATTCATCAGACTGCCTGCTTCTTTAATTTCATTGAGAAATCCAATGCCATCCGCAAAGGCAGATAAAATGGCCAGCAGCGACAGAACAGCAACACCCACAGATAATTTATCTTCTTCCTGTTGTCTTTGCAGCAGCTCCGCATTTTCCTTCTCCTGCCTGCGCTGTTCCTCCTGGGTTTCCAGCAATTCCTCCAGGAAATCAACACCGGCTGTCAGACTCTGTATTTCTTCCCTCAAACGCAGATTTTTCTTGGCAAACTGATAAAAATCGTTTTGCGTCTGCATCTGACTGACAGAAGTATGTACGCTCTTTAATAAAAAAGTGTTGATTTCTGCCTGTATTTCTTTCAGTTTTAGGTTATAAGCTTCCGGTGCCCTCAGATAGTCCTTCGCATCTGCCGACAGTTCATACTCGATTTTTTCCGAAAAATGAATGAGTGAATAGAGCTGATACAGCAGCAATATGTAAATCATAAAATAATCTCTTCGTACGTTATCTGAAAGATTTGTCTTTAAATAATGCCGATTCTCCTCATTTTTGTACACATAACATCCGCATCCGCTATTGGATACATACCAATAGGCATCTTTAAATGGCTGATAAACATATTCTGACACATCCGGTGAACGCAGAAAATTCTTATTATGCCCTGCTGTCAGAAAATCCGCTCTGTCCAGGAGCATCTGCTTGCGCTGTCCTTCATCTGACTGTGCCTCTGCTTCCTGTTCAAAGGAAAAATAATTGTACAGCAGCGCCCGTCGCGGTCCATTTGTTTCACTCTGCCCTTTTTTGCCCCTTTTACTCTTAATCCCTTCCATCATATAGAAAGAAATTCCACAGTCCAGTACCTGCAATTTCTCATTCATCCACTGCGGAATTGAAAAACTCTCTATTTCCCTGAAACTGATATATGCTTTTACCTCTGACTCGTTCTGTTCCAGTCTGGTCAGGCAAAAATCAATCCGCTCATTTTCTTTCTTCTCCAATACAGGCGTCTCGGTATGCTTCTCAAAATCCGCACACAGATAAACATTTTTACCTGAAAGCGCCGGCACACGATGATAAACTTCAATTAGTTGCCCGGTTATTGGTGCTTTCTCTTCTCTTATCTGAAGTATCGGCTGTTTTTCCTCTTCTTTTCCGCTGTTTTCATCTTTTAAATTTGGATGATTCGAAACAATAAAACTTTTTTTGCCTGCCACACGATAAATAAAATGCTCACGTTTATTTAATCCAAAGGTCTGCAGTTGATCTTCATATTCAATCAGTGTATCCACAGGCAGTTCTGTATCTTTGAAATCTATCTCATACCAGAATAAACCAATCCCGGTCCGAAATAAGTAAATACCACTATCTGAAATGGACGCATATCTCGCCTCATTCTCTCTCAATTTAAGCCATAAATTAATTTTAGCTGATTGTCTGTTCTGTCTCCAGACTCCACCCTGTTTCTCTTTTTCACCCTTTGCATAATTAACCGTCTGGTAAATATGTCGATAAACATATCGGCAGGCCACTTGTCCCGGCTCCCATTCATCTGAGGCCTCAGACAATTTCCTGCAAACCTCTTCATATGACCCATCAAAATAAAAAGGCACAATATAGCGCATCATCCGATCTCCGGCCATTTTTCTTTCCTCTTTCTCCTATGCGTCTGTTGATTGAAGACGCTCTTATTTTTCATTCGAATGTATTCACCTCCGAATGTCTTCATCTCGGTCTTTTTGCTGCCAGATAGTATTTTCTTCCCCGGTTTTCCCCTTCGGCCCTGAGATAACCTCTGTCCACCAGCCCATTTAGCAGGCTTCTGGCAGCTGTCGTCCCCACATGGACGATTTCCCTGGCAGCCGCATTCGTCAGCCAGTCATGTGTTTCCAGATAGGTCAGAATCATTTTTTCATTCTTATTAAAATCAACATCCGCTGGTTGTATTGATTTAATCCTGCCGCCGGACACCCATACTGTCACACCGCCTTTGTCCAACTGCCATGAAACATCCGATACTTTCTGAAGTCCGTTTCCTATGCCATCTGTACAGCCCATATAATAAAGAATGCGGGCAATCAGAGGATTTCGCGGCACCGGCCTCTGTTCTCTGCTCGTAAAATCTTCCACTTCATATCCCTCCGGAAAGGCCCCCGGATTAAATATCTCGATATGATCCGCAAAAATCAACACTTCATTGCATTGGGTACTGTTGAAATCTCTATGTACAAAAGCATTGATGAGCAATTCATGCAGTATTTTCTCTGAATACCCCTCTGTTCGTTCTAAAATGAAACGCTCAGCTGCCCGAATTACCTGCAAAATCGCTCCTTGCGCGCGCTGCGACTCCGTAATCTTATGTCTTGTTCCATCCTTACAAACAGCCATCTGCAGTTCACACAGACCCGGTTCGTCAAAGAAAACAGCTGCACCTTTTTTCAGATACCCCTGTCTCGTCATAAGCATCTGACGCAATGCTTTGGAATTTTCTCCGTCAGCTGCAGCGATCCGCCCAAAATCCTGAATCTGATGTATCATATTTTCAATCTCATTACTGCCTGTATCTGCTGCTGTCCACTCGGAAGGCTGTTCCTCCCATGAGATACTATCCGTTTTTTCTGCCAGACGTACCTGATTCACATGCATAGCTTTCTCCCCTTTCTCTCCATATAAAATCTACTTTTACCGCGCTTGTGCACGCCAATCATCTTCCTTTTTCTTCCAGTCTCCGATAGCAGCCTCCGCTAAGGCAATCTGTGCCGCTATCCAGTCCTTATCCACATGTCGGCCGTAAACCGCTGTCAAATGATACCCGACACATCCCGTACCATCATCCAGATAAAAACTTCCCCAGGCTTCCTGATTTAAGGCCATACATGTTTCCAGAGTATCCGGAATCTGTTCTTCCGAAATAGGTGTTGATAATACTGTTGATATTGTCATCATCATCTCTGCAGATCGGATGGTAATATGATACCTCTGGGATTGACCTTCCCGATGCCATTCACAGCAGACCCCCATACATTCCGAATCTGCCATGTAAGGAATAGTATAAGTATCTAATACCGCCATCAACTTTTCTTCCATTTCACAGGCCATCAAAAATTTGTCTTCCACAGAATAGCCGATCTTTCCGGCCGCCTGCGGCAGCCATTGACTTCCTATGACCTTTTCGGTCTGATTCAGAAATGCCACCCATTGACAGATTTTCGCCATTTCTTCTTCCAGATACCGTTCCAGTGCATCCGTTATTGTCGTCTCTCTGATATCTGCGCCTGTAACATACTGAATTTTTAAATATATTTTTCCGGAATCCGGTTCAACCGCCAACTGACCGGGAATGTTTTGTATATTGTAATAATTAGCACCTGCAATCGCCTCCGGAATTCGTTCCCATTCCAGCTTTTCATCCGGTATACCTCTCAGCTCCAGAAAATGGCCGTTGACTTCCGTCTGAGTCATCCATTCAATTCCTATCTCATGCATCACACATTTATCCTTTAAATCCGTATCTACCGTACCGTATATTTATCCTTTGATTCCAACAGTTCTCTGATTTTCCTGCCGTCCATATGGTTTTCCAAAATCAACACTTCCGCCAGCAAATCAACACTTTCTTTATTATTCTTAATCTGTGCCACTGTCTCACCCAGCATCTGCCGTAATATGGCATTCACTCTTTCACGGAGCCTGCTTTCCACGTCACTGCATACAGCATCCTTTTCCCGAATCACGGCCATTCCGAAGGTGTCATCCATTCCCCACTGGCCAATCATCTTCTCAGCCAGCTGTGTTGCTACTTTCAGATCATCCGCTGCCCCGGATGATGCTCCGTTTTCCTTGCCGTAAAAGACAATTTCTGTAGCTCTCCCGGCAAGGGCTTCCCGAATCCGTTCATAAACCTGTTTCCTGGTGAGATTATATGCTCGGCGTTCATTCTCCTGCAGCATATAACCGCCAAAACTTTTATTGCCCATCACCGTCAGATAAGCCGGTGTGTGTTGATTCTGCCAGCATATAAAGGCATGTCCTGCCTCATGTCTGGCAATCCGCTTTAATTCTTCCTCCGAACAAAGTGCCTCTGTCTGACCATCATCAAAAGAAGCAAAAGCCTCATCCAGTATGTCATCAGTGACTTTCTCAAAATGCTGCTGCGCTGCACAGCGCATGGCATATCCGAGAATCAGTTTGATGCGTGACAATGTCATTCCGGCACTTCCGGCTGCAATTCTGTCGGCTTCTTCATCACTGAAGGCCAGCGCCGGGCTCTTCTCCCTGCGCTGCTTCAGGAACCGCAAACGTTCCTCCCTGTTTGGCAGGTCCACCAGAATTTTTCTGTCAAAACGTCGAAGCAATGCGGAATCCAGTGAAAATCTGTCTTTGCCCTCCACATCAAAATTCGTCGCTGCCAGCACAAAAACCTGGCTTTCCCCTGTTGTCTTAAATCCACTCATCTCCGTCAACAGCGCATTCAGTATATCCGCCCGGCTGTTGCTGTCACCTGCGCTCTGTCGATTCTTGCCAATGGCATCAATTTCATCAATAAACAAAATCGTCGGCGCATATTTGCGTGCTGTCCTGAAAAGTACATGAATGGCCTCCGGTCCTTCACCCACATATTTTTTCAAAAACTGACTGCCCTCCGCAGACATAAATGTCATATCCGCTTCTGTCGCCATGGCCTTGGCCAGCATGGTCTTACCGGTTCCCGGTAAGCCATGAAGCAGTACCCCCTTCGGCGGATGAAAGCCTTTCTCTATGTACTGCTGCGGATGTTTCATATAATCAATGAAAAAACGCAGTTCCTCTTTGGCATCCTCTGCACCTATAATCTCATCAAAAGTCACATTCGGCCGTTCCGTCTCAGCAAGAATACGCCCGGAATCAACACCTTCTACTGCATAGCGGAGTTGAAAATCTGTCAAAACGACTTCCGCAGATGTCCCATCCTCTGCTAACCGCCGCTTGCTGCTATAATCCACAACCTGATGATATCTGGTCAATCGCCGCACAGACTTCTCCATATCCGCCGTCATCTGAAATAAATTTCTGACTTCCAATGCAGCATCCTTAAAATCAACACTGAAATAGATTTTCTGAAGTCTGTCGATTTGCCCCTGACCTATCCCGAAGGCAACCTGCTGAAACAGTTCATAAATTTCCTCACTCAGAAACTTCTCCCCACGTCCGCTGATGGTTCGTGCATCTGCCATACCGCCCTCGGCAAAAATCAACGCTTTGCTGATATTGTCATCCAGATGTACCTGTATCTGAAATTGCTGTTCTAAATCGAAGACACATTTCTTCAGCCGGTACTCCAAAATCTGCTTTAGATAGCGCACTTCCATCCGGTTAAACAAAATGACGTTCCCGGATGCGAACCTTGAACATAATGCTGCCGGAAAAATCGGACTGCCGCTTTTTGCATCACACTCCGTACGCAAAGCCTGCATCACAGTCCGCTTCGGCACGCTGTCCAGAGAGGTGTTCCGTGCATCATCATAAATAGAACTGCCTGCATTGGTGGTCAGGATAATCATGGTCTGATCAAAGAAAACCTCCTGGTCCGTACAGCTATCACGCAGCCGTCCCGCATCCAGTATCTGCAGAAATAGATGAAGAACATTCATATGCGCTTTCTCTATCTCATCAAAAAGCAGGACACATCTCGGATGCTTTCTCACGAATCCCGTTACATTGCCTTCCTTGCTTCCTTTATAAACGCCATCTGCCCCGGAGAATTCAATGACTGCATCCTTATCCGCATATTCGCTCATATCAAATCGGGCAAAAGGACATTGCAGTGCTTCCGCCACTGTCTCCGCCAGAAAAGTTTTGCCGACACCCGGTGCACCGACAAACAAAAAAGAAGCCGCAGGTTTTCGCCTGGATGGGTCTGTCATCGACAATAATTTCGCCTGAAAATACCCAGTTACAAAGGTACTGACTGCATGCTCCTGTCCATAGACCTTATCCAGAAGTGCCTTCTCAAGTTCTCCCGCCTCTATCGTCAGCTCACAAAGTGTTGATAACCTCCTCCCATTCCGATCAAGCGTATCGGACATACCCGCACACTTTGTCGTATCCTTCGTACTATCTGCAGAACTCTCCGGCATCTCATTCTCAAATGTCCTTCTCGTCTTCCAGTCCAAAAAAATCTTCTCATAATCCATTGTTTTCCCGCACCGTCCCTCTTGTTGATTCTCACACAGCAATGGCCGTATCAATATACAAATCTATCAATCAACATCCGTTTATTCTTATCTTTTATTTTAGCAGACTAAACGATATTTTCCAACGTAGAAAGCCATTTTATGCCTGCAAAAAACAATATAAGAAAAACAAAGCTGTGACATAATGCCGTCCATATTCAGCACACATTTCGTCACAGCTTGTTCCCCGTTAAAATTCTTTTTATACTTATTTTGTAAAATTTTTATTTTTATGAGGAAAAATGGATTCCCATATAGATTATATTTACGTAACCAA
>OLOR01002132.1_pt1 | contig 16128 bp, 6 predicted proteins | sample 1672521 | NCBI WGS metagenome assembly OLOR01 (sample SAMEA3136695, study PRJEB25190) | human gut metagenome | biome: human gut; feature: human-associated habitat; material: faeces | place: Austria | collected 2013
CTAGCTTTATCGTGTCCTCTTTATAAACATTAAACTCCTGAGCTGCTGTTCCGTTCTGAGTCCATAGCCAGGCATTTGTACCTACTGCCGTAAATCCATTAGCTATATCCAAACATGAGTTTATAGCACATTTTGGTATCAAAATTAATCCATTTGTACCCTGCTTAATAAACCACCTCTGATTATCTGCTCCTGTATAATCATTACAATACACATTTAAGCCATCACTATTTCCTGCTTCAGTAACATCAAGATATTTTCCATCTTCCATTGACCTGATAGTATATGAACCATCATCCTGCTTTTGAAAATACCAGTATTCATTTGCATTCCCCACTTCCTGGCCTATGCAGGCATTTGCGTTATTGTTAACCACATAACTCCAGGAATCTGTTCTGATGATATTTGCTATAAAATTTGTACCTATATCCAAATACTTACTTTTTTCAGCAACAATAAAACCTACCCTATAAGTGTCAACGCCTCCGGCGCTGTTGGCAACACTCATATATGCAGAATAATTTCCTGTTCCCAGCCGTTCTGCAGATATTGAATATGTACTTCCGCAGCCTTCTGTTACAACACGTGCGCCACCGATTTTGTCTATTCCTATAGCAAATCTATCTGCCATTGATGCAGTAACATTAAATGTTATCGTATCTGATAAATCGTATAGATTACGATCTACCCAAAAGTTAGAGTATGTTGGAATAGTCATTTTTTCTACAATAGTAAACTCCACTCTATAAGTGTCAACACCTCCGGCGCGGTTTGCAACACTCATATATGCAGAATAATTTCCTGTTCCCAGCCTGTTCGCAGATATTGAATATGTGCTTCCGCAGCCTTCTGTTACAACACGTCCAACACCGATTTTGTCTATTCCTATAGCAAATCTATCTGCCATTGATGCAGTAACATTAAATGTTATCGTTCCTGATAAATCGTAAAAATTACCATCTATCCAAAAGTTAGAGTATGTTGGAATAGTCATTTTTTCTACAACAGTAAACTCTACCCTATAAGTGTCAACATACCCGGCGCTGTTGGCAACACTCATATATGCAGAATAACTTCCTGTTCCCAGCCTGTTCGCAGATATAGAATATGTACTTCCGCAACCTTCCGTTACAACACGTGCGCCACCGATTTTGTCTATTCCTATAGCAAATCTATCTGCTCCTGATGCAGTAACATTAAATGTTATCGTTTCTGATAAATCGTAAAAATTACCGTCTATCCAAAACTTGGAATAGGTTGGGGGATTTGAAGGTGGTTCCGAAAAATTTGGTCTGATAACGCCCCAAAATTTATTATAATTATGTGTTACCTTTTTACACGCACTACCTCTTGGCCAATTTTGATCCATAGAAACAAAAGAGTGAGCATCAGCTGATAAAATAATAGCAACATGTCCATATTGACTCAATTCCTTACCCCAAACTGCAATATCTCCAGGTTGCGGTACAAAATCCGCAGTGTTTTTTATTCTAGTCCATCCATCCGGCAATTTATTGTTGACAAAATCACAACCATTTCCTGTAGCATAACTTGCTTTACCAAAATAGGCATAATAGTAATGAACCAGATCTACACATTGTGCTCCGTATACCTTATCATAATCAAGAAATTTTCCTTCTTGCGCATATGCCCATTTGACAGCATCTTCACGAGTTCCAGCATCACTCGCCCAAATAGTCTGCGGCATTATCGTAATTATCATAACAAACGATATAATCAATCCCATTATCTTTTTTTGTTTTTCTTTCATAAATAAAATTCTCCTTTCTTGAACTCTACTTTTCATACTCTTTTGCAGCCTGTCCATAAGCCCACATTGCTTTGCACAGATTCTGCAGCCTGCTATCACCAGACTCCAATGCCTTTTTCACATACACATATGGACTCGTCTCCACAATAACCGAACCCTCTTGAGATACCAGGTTTACTCCATATACATTACCAAGTTCTGCGGGTTTTATGCCTTTTATCTTTATCCAGAAAATGCTTCCGTCAACACCGGTATCATAATCATGCTTGTTTTTGTCAAGTGTGCTGATATCATATCTACCCTTTATCTGTTTCTCTGTTAGCTTATTCTTATTGTTAAAATACAGCTTTAATGAGGTATCTGATTCACATATAAGTGATGAGCCCATATACTCTAAATCTTTATTGCTAAAAAGCCCCTGCTCACTGTATGTAATAGATTTTATTATATCCTCACTCTTTATCGTTGCAGTATTATCATCTTTTAATATGGCATTTGCAAGATTCGTATTGTCCTCACCAAAATATATCTGAGAATACGCTCCATAGTTCAACATTGCCTTTACTAGAGGAAGTGCCTTTTTACACTCATTATCAGTATCGGCTTTCTTAATCATTTCATTTGCGTAATCCTTAACTGAACATATATAAGCACTGCTTTCTGTTCCATCTGATTTTAAAATTTTAAATGAAAGCTTCCCGGACATCTTTGCTGCAGGTACCATACTGACTATTTTTTTTACCGGTTTGTCCTGATATGTTGTTGTCTCATATGACGAAATCAGCTTCTTAATGGCTTTTCCATCCGAATTTGTAATAATCATCATTGCACCATCATCACTCAGCACATCATCGGATATCTGCATGTAAATATTAAATCCAATATTATCACTCAGACTGAGCGAACTGGCAACAGGTGTCAGCTTTGGTTGTACCGAATCATATTCACATACCACAAATCTGCCAACTTCATTCTGCACATCATCCCAGTTACCTGATGAATACATCTGAAGATAATTCTGCGAGGTTCCACCATTAGGCTCGTCGGGTTCCCAGTTACTGTATGTAAACGCTTCTCCTGTAATCCAAGACCATGTTCCCTCATTTGCTGTATCAGAACCTCCAAGCCATATACTCTGCTGGTAATCGGTTGAAAGGTTACGGCATCTCATGCCATTAACAAATTCATTCTCTTTCTCATCTGAAATAGTAACAAGATGTCCTCCCTTTTTCTCGCAAAAGAGCTTAGCCGACTCCCAGGTCATTGATTCATTATAGAGCTCATATTTATGTCCTTTAAAATACGACGTCTCAACCGGTTTACTCATGTTGTCATCACTATGGCTGACTTTTATCACATCAAACTTTTGTGGTCCCCAGTCGTTTCCCTTATCCCATAGTGCCACATTGTATGGAGCAGTTGACTGCATATCCATTACCCTGGTATTACTGATTAAAGGTTTTATATAAAAAGCATTGTCCATTTCATAGAAATAGAACTGCTGATTCCTGTTGCCCGTATATTCATTATACGAAAGGAAATTGGTCTTATTGGCATCATTTGAATTTTCTACATCTATATATGAACCATCCAATGTATTCTGAATAACGTAGGCTCCATTTGACTGTCTCATAAATTTCCATATTTGACTGTCATCAGCTGTTGCCGCAGTGCCTGCTACATTACCACTTTGATTTGTTACATATAAATTTGTTCCCTGACATCTGAGCTGTGCATAAAATTCATCTCCCAGTCCGTATGGAATATAATCGCCCATGCCAACCATGTCAAACCTGTATTTCTGCTGTCCAGCATTCCTTGAAAGGTTGTAGCATGCCACATTATATGGCTCTCCTGCTCCCATATCCACGACAAGAGTTTTGGTATTTGCCGGTCGGATATAAAATGCATCATCCAGATAATATATATTAAACCTTTGATTCCACTTTCCTGTTGACTCCCATGCATGCACATCAGCTCCTGCTGGTGGATCATCAATATACGAAACATCCATCATGAGTCCATCTAGCTGACTCATTATGGTATATGAACCATCTGAATACTTATTAAAAAACCATATCTGATTATTATATCCACTCTCAGGGGTTCCAACGATTTTGCTATCTTTGTTTGTAATATAGCATCCGGTTCCTATGTTCTGAATCCTTGCTGAAAATTTATCTCCAAAATTACATTTTTCAGCTACAACAAAATATACCCTGTATGTATCAACATATCCCGCACTATTTGCAACCGTCATATAAGCTGAATACTCTCCTGCTCCAAGCCTGTCAGCTGAAATAGTATACGTACTTCCACAGCCTTCTGTCACAACACGACCAACACCGGTCTTGTCAATTCCTATTGTATAATTGTCTGCTCCCGATGCCACAGCAGTGAATGATACCGTCTCAGACAAATCAAATAGGTAATGGTCTACCCAGAAGTTGGAGTAGGTTGGGGGATTTGAAGGTGGTTCCGAAAAATTTGGCCTGATAACGCCCCAAAATTTATTATAATTATGTGTTACCTTTTTACACGCACTACCTCTTGGCCAATTTTGATCCATAGAAACAAAAGAGTGAGCATCAGCTGATAAAATAATAGCAACATGTCCATATTGACTCAATTCCTTACCCCAAACTGCAATATCTCCAGGTTGCGGTACAAAATCCGCAGTGTTTTTTATTCTAGTCCATCCATCCGGCAATTTATTGTTGACAAAATCACAACCATTTCCTGTAGCATAACTTGCTTTACCAAAATAGGCATAATAGTAATGAACCAAATCTACACATTGTGCTCCGTATACCTTATCATAATCAAGAAATTTTCCCTCTTGCGCATATGCCCATTTAACAGCATCTTCACGAGTTCCAGCATCACTCGCCCAAATTGTCTGTGGCATTATCGTAATTATCATAACAAACGATATAATCAATCCCATTATCTTTCTTTGTGTTTCTTTCATAAACCAAAATTTTCCTTCCTATACTATTGTTTACTATTGTTTTATAATTCTATAGTACTGCTTTTCATCTGTATCTGCAATAATTTTACCACACTAGTAATTATCAAAATACAGTTAACATTAATACAAAAATTATTCTCTTCATAAACAATTCCTTTCCTCAAAATCATCACTTTCCATAATCCTTCACTGCCTGTCCATACATCCACATAGCCTTGCACAAATTTTCCAACTTTACATCTTCCGATAACAATGCCTTTTTTATATATACACCCGGACTTATTTCAACGATAACTGAACCATCATCCGATAAAATTCTTACTGAATACATCTCCTCCAGTTCATTTGGTCTTAAATCTTTTACCTTAATCCATAAAATATTGCCATCCGTTCCTACATCAAATCCATGCGTATTCTTGTTTGCCACAGATATATCATATTGATTTTCTATCTGCTTCATCGTAAGTCGGCTCTTATTGACAAAATACAGTTTTAAATCAGTACTAGAATCACACACCAGTGATGAACCTATATATTCAAAATCTTTGTTACTGAACAGCCCATTTTCTTGACCTTGAATAGACTTAATCACTGTATCGCTATCTGTCTTTTCTACGGTATTATCAGTTAGTTTTTTATTCGCCAGGTCTGCTGTGTCTACCCCGAAGTAAATCTGTGAATATGCCCCATAATTTAATAGAGCCTTGGCAATATTCTTCTGGTTTGCATCAATTGATTTATCAGTACTATTTATAAGCGCATACAAATAATCACTTGTTGAAAATGAAAACATATTAGTCTGAGTATCGTCACTCTTTATTACACTTACCTTGATTTTCTCAGTCAATTTTGCAGGTACTGTATCAAATGTAATTTTCTTTACATTCTCATTATTATAGGTTGTTGACATATAATTTGAAAGAGGCACTTCTATATAAGAATTATCGGCATATGTAAATCTGACTTTTGCCCCATCATCTTCTAATATATCATCTGAAAAGGAAGCATACATGTTAACTCCTATGTTTTCCTTCAATGATACCGAACATCCTTTTACTGTAAGCAGATTCTCTGGTTCATTTACAGGTATTAAACGCCATTTTTCACTGGCTCCTCCATGTCCAAAATATGTATCTATATTGGCATCATTCACAGCCACTCCGCCGTATACATCCAGATATAATCCATTGCATTTTGAAACGATATAGTAATATCCATCTCCAGCAGGCTTAACAACCCATTTCTGATTATCACTGTTTTTCCAAGGATACTGTTCTACATTTGCACCACTTGACTGTTCTGAATTATAAACATCAAGCGCCATTCCACTGTGTCTTGCGATGATTTTATAATATCCATCCCCTTGATATTCAAAATTAAACACCTGGTTCTTATGATTTTCATTTGCATAAAGCAATGCATTAGCACATGCATCTTTTGATGCTTCAGAAATTGAAATAACACTTGAATCGTCCAAAGCAGTACATATCTGATATTTTCCATCAGCAACAGACTGCTCACCTGCAGGAATCAGTTTCCATTTTTCACTGGTTCCTCCATGTCCCGTATATGTATCAATATTGACATCATTCGACGCTACACCTCCATACACATCCATATACAAACTATTTGATTTTGATATAATGTAAAAATATCCATCACCTGCATCTTTTACTACCCACTGCTGATTATCACCATTATTCCAATAGTACTGCTGAACGTTTGCTCCTGCTTCCATCTTTTCCCAATAAACATCCAGCACCTTTCCGCTATGTTTTGCAGTTATTTTATAATATCCATTTCCCAAATATTCAAAATCAAAATACTGATTATCGTGTCTCTCGTTTGCATATAACAATACATTTGCCTCATCGTCCGTTGATGCGCCTGAAATAGATATAACAGATGAATTGTCCAATGCAGAGCATATCTGATATCTACCGTTTGGAATCGTCTGCTCGCCAGAAACATAATTTACCCTAAAGGTCACAGAGTTCTGCTTACTACTGCTATCATTATAAGCCGTTATATAGGCAGTATACTCTCCCTCTCCCAGATTATTTAATGTATACTCCGAGCTTCCTGAAACCTGAGTTGTAACAATTTGTTCCCCCTTATACCAGACTACAAGCCAATATGCTGTTGCATTATCTACACTGTTCCAGGTTAATGTTGCCGAATTTCCTACCGTATAGCTGTCACTGTTTTTCCAGATGGATGGTGTAGTTGTGACAGGATTTGTTTCCTCATATCGTAATACTCCGTTCCATGAAATACCATATTGATTATTATAAAAATTTTGAACAGATATTTCTTTTCCAGTTTGATCTCCCGTTGCTGGATATCCATAATCCCTATGGGCTCCAATCATCTTTCCATTTCCAATATAGAATTCCGTATGTGTATCTTCATCTAATAGAATATCACCTCTTTTTAAACCACTCTGACCTCCAATTGAGCTCCAAGGAATCCATGTAAATCCTTTTGAGCACAAATACTTCTTCATAGTATAAGTTGTAAGACTACCATTATCATTTAATCCGGCTTTTACAAGTGCAGTACTCACATATGAAGAGCAATCATAATCTGGTCCATTTCTATGTTGTTGTGAATACCCATGACTATTATCATCTGCAATTTTCTGTGCCCAGTCCAGCGCCGTCTCAACCTTACTAGATGCTGCAAGTACATTTTGAGCCTGAGGCAGTAATTGAAGCAATAGACATAAGCAAAGGACAACTCCTATCATTCTCTTTAATACATGTTTTGTCATATCAACGCTCCTTTAAAAATACAATATCATACGCCTTTAGTACTAATAACAGATTACCACTATTTACAATAATATGAAAGTAAAATATAAATTTTATATAAAAAACAGAGTGAACTCATGTCCACCCTTACTTTACTTATTCAACCACTAATTAACTACTCAAACTCTATGACGGACAAGATAGTTAATCATAAACAATTCACTATACAGATTATTTCCTCCAAAAATATAATCTATAATATAGTAAAACGCTTGCATCTAGCAAAAATGATGCAAGCGTTACTTGAAATCCAGCATTAAATACTGTACCTACAGATTATGAATTTACATTCTTAAGTTGTGTTTTTGTATTTGCATCCAATATAGCGTTGCTATTAAGTTCTTTAATTCTATACTGCTACTACTGCTTACGTATGCTTTTGCAATATAATTCATCACATAATAATTCAATCCTATATTACTTTTACCATCAGATACAATCAATGTCTTATCCATAAAAAAGTTCTTTGTATCTAAAGGAATCTCCACATAGTATTTATCGCCGCTCTTAGTCAATTTGTAAACATAATCAGTCCCGGTATACGTATTTTGAGAAGTAAAAGTAATTACATCATAGCTATAGTCGATTGGTCTCTTCTTAGCGTCTAAACTAAAATAGTGACGAAGCTTAATTTTATCTCCAACAATCAAGCTTGATCCAACATAGTCCATTCCATCAATATAAAACCAACTATTAACATTATACTTGTTTATTTCATTCTGTGGAATAGAGCTAATTGCCTTATCTGCTGTTGAAAGAGATTTGTTTGCAAGCTCTGATGTATTCATTTTGAAATATTGCTGGGATGCAGCACCATAATTCAATATTGCTTTCATCAGCGGCTTATACTTCTGTGCACTCTCATCTGTACTCTGTAATAATTTCTGTGCATAACACTCAGCTGAGGTACTGAATTCCTCCACAACTTCTCCATCATCTGATGAAATTAACTGAATATTCATTATTCTAGTCATTTCACCTGAATTGATACTAACTGAAGACACATAATCCCAGCTTAGGTTTTCTGATGCATATGTATGCTTTACTCCTGTATACCATATCTTATCCGGTTGATCTTCAAAATACATTTTTACAATTGGATCATCAACATTTTTTAGATTCCAATATATATTAAACTTCATAGTTTCATCATCAGAAATTGTTATATTTGCGGCCTTACTTACCTCTTTTTCCGGCTTGGGTACTTCGGGTTTATTCGGTGTCACTGGTCTATCTGATTCCTCAATTGTCTCATAGACTGTAAATGTTCCCGAGCTTACTTTTTTGCCTGTATCTTTTGTATCCCATTCAAAATCAATATATTCCCTATAATAAATTCTGTTGTGATCTCTCTTAAATGTAATGCTTCCATCATTATTTTGAGCTGCACTTAAAATTGTATTATTTCTCCAATTATACTTCAGATTATATTCTGACGTCACATCTTTTCCATTAGGGAATTCATTACTATAGAATTTAAGCTTTGGCATAATCTGAATATAATTATCATCATTTCCCATATATTCATATCTGCCTATATATTGTTGCTCGTCTGTAACATCAGCTTGATAATAATTCTCAGCTAAAATTGTACCATCCTTTCGTTTTGCGGTAATCTTTATATCCATATACCACTGCCAAGACCCTCGCTCTGATACTGTAAACTTTAATTTATTTCCATCAACAATTTCTGCAACTCCCTGTGTATATTTTTCGTTTGGATCATTATATAAATGCAAGACTTCAGCCTCATATATCACATCCATATATTCTTTTTTTGTTCCATTATATGGAGTAGCAAATGTTGATAAATTACAATAATTTACTCCGCCTATGTAAACTTTATTAAGACCGTTATTATCTACTTCTATTTCATAATTTGCATCTAATATTGATACATTATATACCATTTTCTTCTGTACAGGCTTTCGATTATCATAGTATTGTAATGTTACAGTTACTGCAACATTCCCTGGTTTCAATCCCACATAATTCCAGCAACTATCTGCATTTGAAATTTTCAAAATGCTTGTATCAGAACTTTCAACATTCTCTATCACATATGCACATGCTTTAACATCCGGGCCAACATACCCATTTCCGCTTTTTGAAATGCTATATGTTTCATCTTGTCTGATTTTCGTCTTCAAAACATCAAAACTAAATGTCTGATATTTACTTCTAATCCAAATAGATGCATTTGATATTTCTTTGTTATTTCTTAAAACCGAAACGTCTATATTATGTGAAGTATCATTTGGCAAGTTATTATGTGCCCATTCATTTGTAAAGGTAAAATACGTAGATTGGTCGGCTCTTTTTTTCTGATAAGCCGAAGCTGGTATCAAAATCTTTTCACCTTCATTTTCAACATACAACTGGTATGTAACATTTTTGGAATATAATTCTTTAGTATTAAGTGATATTTCCAGTTGTTTCTGACCATCATAATACACCGTTCCACTTGGAAAATAAACATTATCTTTCCATTCATCAAAATGAATTTGTTTATCTTCAAAATCAGCTGTATAATCTGAGGTCAAATACAAATTAAAGCTATCGTTTGACAATCTTGTGATAGTTATGCTTCCATCAGTATTTCTTTTGATAGTAACCTTATCAAGATTAGATGTCTCTTCATTAAATTTAATTTTATTACTATCAACTGTTACTGTTTCAATACCTTTTTCACTAATCTTCTTTACAGATGGACGTATAACTATTGATTCATCTTTAGCAAAATTATCCGGCTGTTGCAAATCAATATAATAATATTCAGAATATACATCAAAACCAACTTCATCTATATATTCTTCTTTATGAAGCTCTCCATTAGAATCTGTGTATGTAGCATCCATCTCTATATAATATGTGTTTCGTGGTGCATTATCAGCTATTTTAACATGACATTTTGATGAATCTTTAGAGTCAGGTGTAAGAGTTACGTATTTTCCATAGTATATGTCATCATCAAACTCCTCGACCTTCCAACTATATGAAGCACCAGGAATATTTATTGGACTATCATATGATCCGGTGAATACTGTTCCTTTTAAATCAAAAGATTCTCCACTCCAAAATACATAATCCGATTCAGTAAACGTATAACCATAATTGTTATGGCTAGATGTTACCTGAATATCTCCGAAAACACTCTCTCCATCATCATCTGTACTATATGCTAATATGCCCTGTGGGGCCAAAGTAACTAGCAATGCACATAACAATAGCAAACTAACTATTTTTTTCATTTGATCTCCTCCAATATCCTTAGAATATTAAAACTAATTATTTTAGTCCTATAGCACTAATACATTTTACCACTTTTAATCCAAAATTGATATACAAATATAATGATTTATATTTATTTTTACGACCTTCCCCAGTTATCCCAAATATGATTCATAAAATACTGTCTTTCTGCGTTATTGTAGATGTACATTGGTAAGCCCAAAATTGCCCCTTATAAAAAATAAAGTGCGTAAGTTTTTACTAATGGTAACTTACACACTTTATTTACACACTCTTTTTACAATTGTATTTTACACTCAAAATGTAAAATAATCATATTTTTATATTTATTACTGCTCAATATATCTTCCAATATGAATATAATACATTTTATTGAACATTTACAGACAAAAGGTTTCTCCAATAATTTCCATTACTGTCTACTGCATCCACATACAGCATTGTTTTTCCTACCATTTTTGGAGTCCAGAAACATGAGTTATCTTTCTCATATCCTCGAATTCTATACCAATTATTATCCGGATTACATACTACAAACTGATAAAAATAATTTCCAGTTCCGCCTGTCGCCTGTGCTGTTAGTTTCACTTTATCTCCCAATTTCACAGTATCATCGGACTTAGATGTAAATTTAACCCTCAATTTTTCAGTCTTTTTTGTAATCTCAATTGGAAGTTCCACTCTTTTATAAGTTCCTTCACTATCCTTTACATCTACATACAATGTTTTGTTACCCACAGCTCCCGGAATCCATGTACCTGTATTATCCTTGGAATAGTCTTTTATCTTATACCAATTACCTTTATTATCAGTAAGAATGAATTTATATGTATAATCTCCACTTCCACCACTTGCCTGTGCTGTTAATTTTACTTCACTTCCAACTTCTGCTGTCTTCTCAGGTGATACAGTAAAATTGACATTGAGTGTTGTAACCTTCATCGCAAGTCCAACTCTCACATATGCGCCTTTACTATCTTTTACATCCACATATAATGTTTTGTCGCCCACAGCTCCCGGAGTCCATGTACTTGTATTATCTTTTGAATAATCCTTAATCTTGTACCAATTACCTTTATTATCAGTGAGAATGAATTTATACGTATAATCCCCACTTCCTCCGCTTGCCTGTGCTGTTAATTTTACTTTCTTTCCAACTTTCGCTGTTTCTATCACATCTGTATTAAATTTAACATCTAATTTAGTTACTATTTTGTCTAATGGAACTATTGTTTCACAATATCCATTCTGATCATATAAAGCATATGATTTAATATCAAAGCCTCCACTTGCCGGTGCCTGAGCTCCATTTGAATTGAAAAGAACCTTGCCACTTTTAGCAGTTGCTTCGTCCAGCACACATCTATATACTCCATTTGGAAGCTTTTCCATAGCTGTACCAGGCCATTCCCCTGTAAGCTTATTATTAGTTCCATTTGTAGTATTATATGCATAACAGTTAACAGAACCTCCCCATCCAGATGGTTTCTTAAAATAAATAGCTAATTTTCCATCTGCAACTTTCTCATAATCATATGGCACTTCTTTTACAGTTACTTTTACTGACGCTTCTACTCCATTTCTCGCTTGCGCTTTAATTACAGCAGTTCCCGCTCCTTCAGCTGTAATAATTCCTTTTTCAACAGTTGCAACATCCTTATTTGAAGAACTCCATGACAAGCCTTTATACTTTGCATTTTCCGGAGAAACAGTTGCTTTAACCGTCTTCTTTTCTCCAGTGTTCATATTAATTTCTTTCTGGTCTAAAGTTACAGACTGTACCTGAATTATGTCCCCTTCATACTGTCCTTTATAACCAGATGTATCATAATATCCACCATCTTTGAATTCAGCCTTTACACTTGAGCCTGAGCCATTCGTAAATACAACTTTAAGTCCTGTTTTACTTCCTGTATATGTACATGCATATACTCCGTCCTTAACTTTTGACATTTGAATACTCTGTACCAAAGCACCATTATTATCATATAAATTAGCTGTTACATTATTCCAGTTTTGTGTATTATTAAAATAAACACTCTGCTCCTGTACATCTTCAACAGATGTCACATTGTAAAGATATTTACCATCTGTACCAACCTTACCCGGTGCCTGTGTCTTTGCCGTATTCAATACATATACTCTTAAATTGCCCTTTCCTGAACACTCAGCTGTTAGACTTCCATTAGTAACATTTTTTGTATCTCCGGTAATGCAATCCACATATGTACCATTCGGAATATTATTAAACGTTGCAGAATTGCTTATTGTGACAAGTGCAAAGCTGTCCGTTTTATCATCTGTGTATCTTCTCTTAAATGCCATATTTCCATCAATATTTGATGTTGAATACTGACCCTTTCTAAGAGCCGGTACTGCCTGACGTATACGGTTTAATCTCTGAATATGCTTTGATAACGGATAATTCAACGATTTTTTCATTGTTCCTGTTGCACCAAAATACTCACCAAAGTCAGTTGTTGTTACTTCACCTTCAATATTATCTCCAAAATACGCACGACCTGTATTACTTAATGCATCGTTAGGACCTACATCTATCATCTTTCCTTTTTGGAATTCCACTTCTGATCCGTAATAAATACAAGGAATACCACGGAATGTAAACATAAGACTCAAATTCTCTGCCCATGTATCCTGTGAGCCGGCAAAACGCTGATCTGATGGTGCCTGATCAGGTGCATAATCATGCGAATCAACATATGTCACATTCCATGTTGCATCGTTATACCACTTGTCTCCACTTAACGCAATGCCGTACGCACTTCCTGCATTTTCAAAATTCCAATGCATTGGAAAATCAATAACGCCAAATTTAGAATTTTTACTATAATCCGGTGTATGATAATCATTACCGTTCAAGAATGCATTATCACTTGTAGGCTGGGCTTCTATATCTTTATTATCATTAAAGTTGTCTAAAGTTGACTGTTCATTTACAGTTCTATCTGTATCACTCCATGCGTAATCCTTAGATTCTTTCCATGTATAGAATGGAGCCGAAAGAGGAGGTACACCTTTGTTCCATACATCACGATCGCGAGTGCACACTTCTCCAAACATATAGAAACTATCATTTCCATTCTTCTCTGCCTCATCATAAAATGGCTGTATAAGTGCATTATTAAATGTTAATCTTGAAATATGCTTTGCGGTATCAACACGGAATGCATCTACTCCCATATCAATATAACTGTTATATGCATCCTGTAAGTACTTATAAACCTTTGGGTTCTCCGTATTTAAATCCACGCAATCTCCGGCAATCTGAGCTGTCTGGCAGCTATATTCCTCCCAGCCGAGACTTTTCTCATGATGATAAATATGTTCAGGATCACCTGTCTCACTTTTCATCTTCTCTATACGCGCATTATACTGCCTTGCCGGAAGCAATTGATTATAATCTGTTGGAAGCCCACTATTAGGAAGCGTCTTCATACAATCTGAACTGCTTAAATCTCCCTGTTTCTCAATCATAGGAAAAAGATTTGTTTCTCCAAAATTTCCAGTATGGTTAAATACTACATCCTGAATTACCTTTAATCCTTTTGCATGTGCTGCATTAATAAAATCCTGATATGTAAAGTCGCTTGATTCATATCTTGGATCCACTTTAGAGAAATTCAGAGCATGGTATCCATGATAATCATATCCACTACAATTCTCTACAACAGGTGTAATCCATATTGCTGTAAATCCAAGTGCTTTAATATAATCCAGTTTTTCTGCAAGGCCCTTGAAATCACCTCTCCATTCCGGATCGTCAGGATCATCATACTGTATACCATCCCAGCATTGAACATTATTCTCCGAATCTCCATCATAAAAACGTGTTGTCATCACGAAATAAATTGATTCATCTCTAAAATCATCACGGCTATTTGCATAAATAACGCCTGCCGGACTTGTCGGATTCTGAGTTGCAACCTTTTTAACAGCTACTTTGCCATCTTTACTTTCACTGCCTGATACTGTCTCTGCTTTAACAACAGGAGCTTGCCAAAATGTCATTTCTCCTGTCATAAGCGAAGCACACAATATCAAAGCAAATATTCTTTTCTTCATACTATGAACATCCTCACTTTGTACATTAATATATTTATTTCACCTATTTTGTTACCAATATAGACAAAGATTCCCGCCTATAATTGCCCTCGCTGTCTACAGCATCTACATATAACATTGTATTACCCACTGTCTTTGGCACCCATAGAAAAGTACCAGTTTTTTCATAATCACGGAGTCTATACCAATTATTATCCGGACTGCAAACAAGAAAATCATATAAATAGTTTCCACTTCCTCCAGTTGCCTGCGCTGTTAACTTAACTTCACTTCCAACTTTTGCTGTTCCAAAAGGCGATGCAGTCAACTTAACACTTAATTTTTCAGCCTGTTTTGTAACCTGTATCGGAATCTCTACTCTCTGATATGCACCTGCACTATCTTTTACATCAACATATAACGTCTTATTTCCTGCCGCCCCCGGTATCCATGTACAGGTATTACTTTTTGCGTAATCTCTTATTTTATACCAATTTCCGTTATTGTCACTTAAAATAAACTTATAAGTGTAATTACCACTTCCTCCACTTGCCTGCGCTGTTAGCTTAACTTTACTTCCAACTTTTGCTGTTCCCGATGGTAATGTAGCAAGCTTTACACTTAATTTTTCAGTCTGTTTTGTAACCTGTATTGGAAGCTCTACTCTCTGATATGCTCCTTCACTATCTTTTACATCAACATACAAGGTTTTACTTCCTGCTGCTCCCGGTCTCCATGTACATGTATTACTTCTTGCGTAATCTCTTATTTTATACCAATTTCCGTTATTGTCACTTAAAATAAACTTATAAGTGTAATTACCACTTCCTCCACTTGCCTGCGCTGTTAGCTTAACTTCACTTCCAACTTTTGCTGTTCCCGATGGTGATACAGCAAGCTTTACACTTAATTTTTCATTGACTTTTTTTACTTCTATTGGTAATGCTGCTCGTTGATATGCACCTGCACTATCTTTTACATCAACATACAAGGTTTTATTTCCCGCTGCCCCTGGTCTCCATGTACATGTATTACTTCTTGCGTAATCTCTTATTTTATACCAATTTCCACTATTGTCACTTATAATGAACTTATAAGTATAATTACCACTTCCTCCACTTGCCTGCGCTGTTAGCTTAACTTCACTTCCAACCTTTGCCGAAACCGTATCGGCTGAAAAAGTAATCTTGATATCATCTGCCTTCTTCTCTACCTTTGTCCAGCTGCCATTGATATATGCCATTGACTGACCCTTTGTA
>OLOR01002134.1_pt1 | contig 16126 bp, 9 predicted proteins | sample 1672521 | NCBI WGS metagenome assembly OLOR01 (sample SAMEA3136695, study PRJEB25190) | human gut metagenome | biome: human gut; feature: human-associated habitat; material: faeces | place: Austria | collected 2013
CGGGAATCCTGTCGTATCGTCTACACTGTAACCGATCAGAGTAGGCAGAAGCTGCAGGATTTCGTCTTTTGTCATAGAAGTTGTAACCATCGGGAATACATCGTCCATGATCTTGAAGATCTTGCCAAGACCGGCAGATTTTGCCTTGCTGACGATCATCTGGATCACACGTCTCTGTCTCTCTGTACGTCCCATATCAAGGCTTGCTGTATAACGGATACGACAGTAAGAAGTTGCCTGTACACCATTCAGATGATAATGATACTGAACTGCCTCGATATCATCCGGTCTGTCCGGAAGTTCGATCGGTGTATAATCCTTACCTGTTTCTTCGGATGTCTCTACACAGTAGTTATTCATATGAACAATCTCGGCATAAGACATGTCCATATCCAGTCCACCAAGGTCATCGATGATCGTTGTCAGCGCATTGAAGTTTACGGTTGCATATTCGCTGATGTTCAGGTCGAGGTTTGTATTCAGCATTGTGATCGCCTGTTCGGCTTCACCGTAAGCATACGCTGCGTTCGCCTTGGAATAAGTATCGTTACCAAGATTGAGAAGGGTATCTCGATATACAGAAACCAGCTTCACATCTTTTGTGTCATTATTTACGCTTGCAATAATAATTGTATCACTGTTCTCACCGCCGAGTGCAGTATTTTTATCACGGTGGTCAATACCAAACAGAGCATATGTTGTATAACCTGTCAGAGTTGATTCCTGTGAATCAATAGAATCCTGTACTTCCTGGTTTACTTTGATCTTACTGTCATCCAGAACTGGCTGATTGATCTTGTCCAGTTTTGAATTCAGCTGTCCATATACATACAGACCACCGATAAACAGCAGAAGAACAATAATTTCAACAGCAAATAGTATCTTTTTTGTTTTTGACTTAGGTCTTGCCATCTTCTCTCCCCTTATCTTTAATATGCATTTTTATTAATGAACCCTTTGAAAATCGTCAGGAACAATATCTTTATATCAAATCCGATCGACCAGTTCTCTATATAGTAGAGATCACAGTCAATACGTTTACGAATAGAGGTATCTCCCCGGTAACCATTTACCTGTGCCCAGCCGGTAAGTCCCGGACGCACCTGATGTTTCACCATATATCTTGGAATTTCCTCACGGAATTTCTCAACAAAAAACGGTCTCTCCGGTCTCGGTCCCACCAGACTCATATCACCCTTCAGAATATTAAACAGCTGAGGCAGTTCATCAATGCTGGTCCTTCTCATAAATTTACCGATTCCGGTTACCCTCGGATCATTCTTAACTGTCCAGGCCTTCTTTTCTTCGGCCTCCGGCTGAATTTCCATAGAACGGAATTTGTACATCCAGAAATTCTTATTATGAAGTCCGACACGCTCCTGTCGGTATATAAGTGGTCCCGGTGATGTCAATTTGATGAGTATGCACATCAGCAGCATGACCGGTGAAGAAACAATGATCGCCATGATCGCCCCAACAACATCCATCAAGCGTTTGACCATTGCATTAAATGTATTACTCAATGGAACATAACGGATGTTGATCACCGGAAGTCCCAGTATATCTTCCGTATATGGTTTCGTAGGAATGATCTTATTATAATCCGGTATAAATTTGGTATGAACACCGGATTTCTCACACATTCCGACAATTTCCTCCAGTCGGTAATATTCACTCAGTCCCAGTGTAATTGCAATCTCATCCAGCCTGTTTGCAGGAAGTATCACAGAAAGATTTGCAATTCGTCCGATAACCTTGATTCCATTATAAGCAGTTCCTGCCGGAACATTATCATCAAGGATTCCTCTGACAACATAACCCCACTGTGGATTCTGCTGAATTCTGTCAATATATTCTTCCGCTGCCCGGCTGTAACCTACCAGTATCATCTGCTTCTGATTCAGTCCGCGCTTTCTCATTTTTCTCAGCATGGAGAAAATAAAGAGCCTTACTCCCCATTCTGCAAAGATGTTGATCACACAGAAAATGTAAACCGTCAGTCGGGAGAAATCAGACTCTCCCATCATATACAGACTGAATACGATCAGCAGAAGTCCGAGTACATTTGCCTTGATGATATTTGCCAGAACCAGTCTGCGCCCCTGCATATGCAAAGGCTCATATAAAGTAAATGCCTGATACAGAAGCAGATACCCCGGTATGATAAATATCAATGCAAACATGTACTCTTCAAACGCAAGTGCCCGGACTGCTGAATATGCAAACGGACCGATAAAACGGATCATCCAGGCAAGTACATAGGTCACAGCAATGACAATGGCATCAATTAACATCTGGAGACGACTGAAATTCTTCTGATTGTCCTGAATCAATCTCTGCCACCTCTATCCATTTCATTGTGTTTTAAGCATCTCTGTCCGTACATTCTGAATCCCATGCCTGGACAGACACGTTTATATTATAATAGTTGTCCTTCAAAATCAATAAAATCTTATCTTTTATTATATTAAATTTCCATAAACCACTGTAAAAATGACTTTATGCCCGAATTCTGCGGAACATATTTTCCCACAATTCAAGCTGTATCTTACAGTAATTGGGAAGATGTTTGACCGAAAACGGAACTTTCCTGTGATTCATGCTGATAGAAAATCCGTTTTTGATACCGGCCAGGTATTCTTTTCCCATTCCTTTTAGTGCAAAGAACAGAAACTTGATCAGAAAACCCGCTGCCAGAAACGGCAGATTCAGGATGATCTGAAGGAGAGGCATATTTTTATAGATCAGATAAATATTATTTCTGGAAGAATATCTGGTCTTGAAATGATTATATCTGGAGCCACTCGTACCACTTCCCACATGATATACGACTGCATCCGGTGCATACCAGTTTTCATATCCATAAATTCTGGCACGGTATCCGATATCCGTATCCTCCAGATATGCGAAATGCTCCTCATCAAAATATCCGATCTTTTCCATGATCTTTTTACGATAAATAGCTGCACCTCCGCAGGCTGAAAAAATTTTTTCTTCTTTCTGATACAGATCAATATTTTTTCCTTTTCCCCGCGCAAAAGACCAGCCCAGCGCACAGTAATAATTTCCTGCATCATCCAGCTTATCTCTGTCATGATACTGTACCATTCGTGCCGCACACGAAAAAGCATTTTTATGTCTTCTTATCGCCAGCAGCATCTGCTCCACAAAATCTTCCTTTACTTCCGTATCATTATTCAGAAGCAGTACATATGGTGCTTTTGCTGCTTTTATTCCCTCATTGACAGCCCGGCAGAATCCAAAGTTATCCGGCAACTCAATAATATGCACCCATGGATAATTTGCACTTACAAACGAACAGCTTCCGTCTGCGGATCCGTTATCCACCAGGATCACTTCAAAATTTTTCAGTGTCTGCCCTTCCAGACTTCCCAAAACGCTGTCCAGAAATGCGATTCCATTAAAATTCGGTATGATCACCGATACTTCCATATTATCTCCTATCTGTTTTCTTTCTCTTTTAATTCCATTCCTTTCAATGGACGAAGAGAATAATTCCATTTTGAAAGAGAAAGGTTCTTATTATAGTACGGATCTCCTTTTTTCAGAATATCGATCCAGTGACACCGGATATACTCGATTTCTTCCTGAAAACGCCGTACCTTCTCCTGGCTGTCTTCTGCACCTCGTGTTTTTGATTCCATATGATACAGCTGTACATATGGATCATAAACGATCAGTCTGCCAGTCTCTCTGACCTTCAGACAAAGATCTACATCATTGAATGCAACGGACAGTTCCTCGGTAAATCCACCAACTTCCTCAAAAGCTGCTTTTTTCATCATCATGCATGCTGCAGTCACTGCACTCATGTCCTGAAGGATTGAAGCCTTATGCAGATATCCGGTACGATTTGCCGGCATATTCACGAACATATGTCCGGCAATTCCGCCAATTCCAATTACACAGCCTGCATGCTGGATCGTATCATCCGGATAAAGCAGCTTTACACCTACTGCTCCGACCTCCCTGCGCTGACACATTCCAAGCATTTCTGTCAACCAGCCTTCTGTAATAACTGTCACATCATTATTCAGGAACAGAAGATACTCCCCATTTGCATAACGTGCTCCATAATTGTTGATCGCAGAATAATTAAATTCATTTTCCCAGCGAATGACTCGAATCTTCGGATCTTTCTTCAGTTCTTCGTAATATGCAAAAATCTCCTCAGAAGTACTGTTATTCTCTACAATGATGATCTCATAATTCTGATATTTTGTTTTTTCTTTTATAGATGCAATACACGCATGAAGCGCTTCTTTCTCATCTTTATTTGGAATGATGATCGAAACAAGCGGTTCTCCATGGACCGGATACTGTACCCGGAAAAATCCGAGATCCGGTGTATGTGTTACTGTTCCCTCTGTACCGGTGCGTTTCAGATGTGCTTCAATTGCACGCCTGCCTGCTTCAAATGCATACATCTTGCTTGCAGGATTATCTGCCGTAGATGCTTTATGCGTCCGCCAGTGATAAAGGATTTCCGGAACATGTCCGATCTTGCCGGCCTCCTCTACACAGCGAAAGATAAAATCATGATCCTGCGCTCCGTCAAATTCCTGCCTGAAGCCGCCAGCTTTACGTATAACAGACTGTCTGGCAACAAAAAAATGACAGATATAGTTATTGGAGCGCAGAAGATCCAGATTAAAATCGGGCTTCAGATGCGGCTGAAAATGCTCGCTCAGGTCTGTAGTCACCTTATCTTCATCCGTATAAACAGCGTCCAGTTCCGGATCTTTTTCCAGAGCAAGCGCAATCTCATAAAGCGCATTTGGTGCAAGCAGATCATCATGATCCAGTATTCCGGCAAACTCACCTTCCGTCATTGCAAGTGCTGCATTTGTGTTCCCTGCAATTCCAAGATTCTCTTTTAATTCCTGTACACGTATGCGGCTGTCCCTCTGTGTATACTCAGCAAGTACCTGTTTCATCTGTTCATCATCCGGGCTGCCGTTTGCAATACACAGCTCCCAGTTGCCGTAAGTCTGTGCCAGAAGTGAATCGATCATCTGACGCAGGAATGTTTCCGGCGTCCGGTATGCCGGAACCGCCACACTGATCAGTGGAGCACTTGAAAATCTGTGATGACGCTGTTTCTCAAGCTCTGCCTCATCCGGTATATAGGCCTCATACCAGGGACCATATGGTACTTCTTCCGGTTCAAAACGTTCATGAAGGCGTATCCAGAATTCTTTTGGTCCGTAATGCTTAAAATAACGCAGTCCTTTTTTGATCGTATAAGGGTTTAATTTTTTCAGCATCCTTCCCCATTCGATATGCCCTGCCACATCTTTATTTTTACTCATATTTTATTGATACCCTCAGGTTATTTTTCTTTGTTTTTATATATAATCGGATATCATTTTATCATCCTGCCCCTGTTTTTGCAAGGGCGTATGTCATTCTGCTTGAATTAAGCGCTAAAATGGGATATGATAGATTCTATTGAAACCTTAAGATAAGAAATATAATGGGAGTACAGATTTATGAAATCAAAAAGATTATATAGTGGTCTGATGGCTCTTGGGCTTGCATGTACACTGATATTCCAGACACCTGTCCTGGCAGCCGAAGAAACGGCCGAAACGCAGACCTCTTCCATTTCGACCAACAGTATCTCCGGCTGGCCACAGGGTCCGGATATCACCTCCACAGCTGCAATGATCATGGAAGACAGTACACAGACTACCGTTTATGCCAAAAACATGGACCAGGTTCTTTACCCCGGTGCTACAGTAAAAGTTATGACCACGCTTCTGACTCTGGAAAATGCACAGCTGAGCGATCAGGTTACTATGACCGCAACCGGTGTTTCCGGTGTCACGGACGGCGGTGCAAGTATTTCCGCTCAGCTGGATGAAGTCTTTACTGTAGAACAATGTCTGTATGCGATCATGCTTGCATCTGCCAATGATGTTGCTCTTCAGATTGCAGAACAGATCGGTGGTTCCGTTGACGGATTTGTTCAGATGATGAACAACCGTGCTGTCGAACTTGGATGTACCAATACCGTATTCACTAATCCTACCGGACTTCCTGACGAAAATCAGCATACAACCGCTCATGATATGGCATTGATCACAAAAGCGGCTATCGACAACGAATCTTTTCGAGCCATTGCAGAAACCACTTCCTATACGATTCCGGCCACCAATGTATCTGGCGGTGAACGTGTACTGACCAACAACTTCTCTATGCTGAACAATACAAATGCTTCTTATTATCAGTATTGTCTCGGTGGACGCGAGGGATACACAGAAGCTTCCGGAAGTACTTTGGTCTGCGGAGCAGAAAAAAACGGAGTTTCTCTGATCGCCGTTATTCTCCAGGGTGCATCCGGCACAACTGCTGCCGAAGCAGTCAGTCTTCTCAACTATGGATTTGACAACTTCCAGCTCCTTTCTCTTGGAGATAATGATTTTGATATGGCATCCGGTGGAAACGTATTTGTACCAAACGGTACTACTGCTGATGCACTTACAACACAGGATGGCGAAGTTCAGGATGGACAGTACAACCGTCAGTTTCTCTTTAATGGAACTCCGGTCGGCACTGCGGTTATGTCTGTAACTTCACCGGAAGAAGATACTGCTGTTATTGAAGCCAGCACACAGAATCTGACAAATGCCCAGGATTATACAGTCAGTCATACTTCTGTTCCATACTTTGTGATCGGCGGTATCGGACTTCTTCTGCTTCTCCTGATCCTTTTCCGCATCGTGAAGGTTGCGAAATCCTGATTCCTGTCAAACTTACGAACATGCAAGAACCGGCCACTGTCTTTTCAGACAGCAGCCGGTTCTTTTTATCTTTTATTCTCTGCTTCTCAATTATTTTACTGAATTTCTTTCAGATAACGACCAAGTGCATCTTTCCAGTCTGGCAGTCTTGTGAAACCATGTTCTTCCAGTTTTTTCTTTTCAAGACGGCTGTTTGTCGGACGTTTCGCCTTTGCCGGATATTCTGCTGAACTTACCGGAAGTACTTTTACATCCATACCTGCCTGACGGAAAATTTCTTTTGCAAAATCACACCAGGAAATGTATCCACCTTCATTTGTTGCATGATATTTACCATACTCTTCTTTTTCGAGCATATCCACCAGAAGTCTCGCAAGATCATAAGTATAAGTAGGTGTTCCGATCTGGTCATCAACAACTGTCAGAGTATCATGCGTCTTGCCAAGATTCAGCATAGTTTTGATAAAGTTCTTGCCATTAAGTCCAAATACCCATGCAATACGTACAATATAATGTTTTGGAGCATATTTTTCTACAGCAACCTCTCCATCATATTTTGCCTGTCCATAAACATTCAATGGTTTTACAACCGGATCATCCGGCTCCCACGGACGAGTTCCCTGTCCGTCAAATACGTAATCTGTACTGATATACACCATTGGAATATCAAGTTTTCCACAAATTCTGGCAATATTTTCCGTACCTTCTGCATTGACTTTGTGGCAGACTTCCTGGTTATCCTCAGCCGCATCTACTGCTGTCCATGCAGCACAATGAACGACTTTGTCCGGATGTACTTCTCCGATCACACGCTCAACAGCAGCTCTGTCTGTGATATCCATTTCATCCACATCCACACCAACGCCTTCATAACCTCTTTTGGCCAGCTCATTCATAACATCATAACCCAGCTGTCCTTTTACACCTGTTACTAATACTTTCATGCAAAATCCTCCTATATCCGTTTCAGTGAAAAATCCTGGCTCTTTAATGTCAGATTCGGGTTGTAATATGGGTCCCCGTCACGCATGATATCCGGCCAACGTCTTTCAAAAATCTGAATTTCTTTATTAAATCGTGCTACTTTTTCCGGTGTATCCTCCAATCCTCTGGACTTGGATTCATAATGATACAGTTCTGCGTATGGATTATATACGATCAGATAAGCGGCTTCTCGCAGTTTCATACAGAAATCAATGTCATTAAATGCAACTGCAAGTTCTTCTGTAAGCCCTCCGACTTTGTCAAAAGCTTCGCGCTTCACCATCATACATGCAGCAGTAACTGCACTGTAATCCTGTGCACAGATGATTCTGTGGCAGTAGCCTGTCGTTCCTCGCGGCTGCAGAACAAAACAATGCCCTGCAATTCCGCCGAAACCAATGACTACACCTGCGTGCTGAATCGTATCGTCCTCATAATACATTCTGGCACCGACAGCTCCAACATCACTGCGCATACAGTAGCCAAGCAGTTCTTCCAGACAATCCTCATTAATGATTTCCGTATCGTTATTCAGCAGAAGGAGATATTCACCTTTTGCAAAAGCAGCTCCATAATTATTGATTGCAGAATAATTGAACTCCTTATCCCAGTAAACCACATGGGCTTTTGGATTCTCTGCTTCCAGTTTTTTGTAATACTGGAAAGTAGCATCATCTGTACTGTTATTTTCAACAATGATATATTCATAATTTTTGTAAGTAGATTTCTGATCAATGGAATCCATACACCGTTTCAGATCATCAATATGATCTTTATTTGGAATAATGATGGAAATCAGTGGATCATGGTCTCTGTGAAATCTTGTCCTGTAGAGCCCCAGAAACTCTCCCTGATATACTTCTGCGTCGATACCCGTTCTTCTGTAGTGCTCTTCAATCGCACGCTTCCCGGATTCAAATGCATAAGTTTTGCTCTCCGGATTTTCCGCGGTAGATTCCTCATGACATCTCCAGTGATACAGGATCTTCGGTACATGACAGATCTCTTCCGGGCTGACAGCCTCTATACAGCGGAAAATAAAGTCATAATCCTGCGCTCCGTCAAATTCCTTACGGAGAGTTCCGACCTGTTCAATAACTTTTCTGTCAACAACAAATAAATGACAGATGTAATTTACTGTGCACAGAAGATCCGGATTGTAGTCTGGTTTGAAATGCGGCTGGAAGAATTTATGTCCATCCATCGACATCTTATCCTCATCAGAATAAAGGACCTTCACATCTTTGTTTTTATTCAGTGCCTTCACACATTCAAACAGCGCATTTGGTGTCAGTTCATCATCATGATCTGCAAACGCAATATAATCACCCGTTGCAATCTCAATCGCAGCATTTGTATTTTCAGAAATCTGCAGTGATTCCTCATGAGACACTACTTTAATCCGCTCATCCGATGCTACAAGTGATTCAAGCAAACCGGCGATTGGTGAATTTGCCCCACTTCCATCTGACAGACAAAGCTCCCAATTCGGATATGTCTGCTCTTTGATCGTCTCAACCAGCTGTCGAAGATATTTTTCCTGTGTTTTATACAGCGGGATCACAATGGAAATCTTTGGCTGAAAATCAAATTTTTCTCTTCTCTGACGTTCCAGTTCCTTCGGTCCCGGAAGATGTCTGACGATCCACTTCTGATATGGAATTTCCCTGGTAGATGCCGTTCTGACCTTAGCTGCAACTTTTCCGACAAGAGCGGCACTTCCCTGCGTTTTCCAGTAACGGATTCCTTTTTTTGCATATTTTTCGATTTTTTTCCGGATCACCACCGTCTGCTGCAACGGAACCACATGCACAGATTTTGTATTTCCGGCATAAAAAACAATGTAAACAACTTTGCCTTTTAGATTTGTCAGCTCCACAAAGAATCCTGATTTGTCTTTGTTTTCCATCTGTTCCATCTCTTCATAAAGCTGTTCTACATCCACACGCTCCGTCCGAAGTACTTCCGCCTGGATTTTTTCTTTATTTTCATCAAAGATCTGGATACGTACTGGTTCTGCTGCCACTGCCCATCCCCGGACACGCAGAAATCCCTGCTGCACTTTTTCCTCTTCAATGTAAAACTGTGGTTTTCCCCTTCTTTTTTCAAGATTCTTTACTGAAATCGAAAACCAGCAAAATGTTTTTTCCGGCATCTCCGCATAAATACTAAGTTTCTGGTATCCCTCCAGAGATTCCGGAAGCTGTACAGCCGCTGTGATCCGCTCGCCCCGCATCAGGTCTGGATCTTTAAATCGTTCCAGTGCACTGACGACTTCCAGTCGCTGAATTTCTGCCTTTACCTCAGATCCGTCCAGTTTCGCACGCATTTTGGCTTCTTTGGGCCATGTGCCCTGCAGAATATAACAACATGGATCCTGCAGATGGAATCGGTCCTTTGTTACCTCAAAAATTTCTCTTGCCATATAGAATTATCCTACCTCATTTCTCAGTCTTCTCTCAGGGAACAGTCTGCTTCTTTCAGTGACAGATTCGGATTATAATACGGATCTCCCTTGCTCATCTGTTCGCCCCATTTCTCTTCGAAATGTTTTGTTTCCTTTTCGAAACGGAACTGTTTTTCCGGTGTGTCTTCCATTCCCCTTGACTTGGATTCATAGTGATAAAGTTCCGCATATGGTGTAAATACAACTTTCTTTCCAGCTGCCCGCTCTTTCATGCAAAGATCAATATCATTAAATGCAACCACAAACTCTTCGTCAAAACCACCCACAGCTTCAAAATCTTCGACTTTCATAAGCATGCATGCCGCCGTTACCGCACTGATTTCCTGAACATTTACGGCTCTTCCGAAATATCCTTTGTCTTCGCATGATGCCTGGCACATGATATGTCCTGCAATTCCGCCCATTCCCAGGACAACACCTGCATGCTGGATCAGATTATCCGGATAATAAAGTTTAGCACCAACGATTGCGACATCTGGCTGCTGGCAGATCATCAACATTTCTTCGATCCATCCCGGAGTAATGACTTCTACATCATTATTCAGGAACAGCAGATAACTGCCCTTTGCATCCTTTGCTGCAAAATTATTGATTGCGGCATAATTAAATTCCTCTTTCCAGGTGAGCACTCTTGCTTTTGGATAACGCCAGGAAAGATTTTTATAATACTCAAATGTTTCTGGCTTTTCGCTGTTATTTTCAACTACCAGTATCTCGTAATTTTTCCATGTTGATTTCTCATAAATGGAAGAAAGACATTTTTCAAGATCATCAATGTGGTCTTTATTTGGAATAAGGATGGAAACAAGCGGCTCACCCTGAATCTTCACATGACTGCGATACCAGCCCGGATGTTTCGTCATCTCCACTTCAGCCTCAATACCAACTCTTCTGTAATGTTCCTGAATTGCACGGCATCCGGCTTCATACGCATACGTCTTACTCTCTGGATTTGCCGCAACGGAATTCATATGACATCTCCAGTGATACAGTACTCTCGGAATATGGATTACCTGTTTTGCCTGTTCGCAGCAACGCAGGATAAAATCATAATCCTGAGAACCGTCATACTCCTGTCTCAGACCGCCTACCTGATCTACCAGGGCTTTTTTGACTGCAAAAATGTGGCAGATATAATTATTATCTCTTAAACGAAACAGGTTATAATCTGATTTAAAATGGGGTTCAAAATAAAATTCCCCATCCATGCTCAGCTTGTCTTCATCTGTATAAACAATCTCCGGCCCCTGATGGTCATTGATGGCTTTGACGATTTCATATAACGCATCCGGTTCCAGCGTATCGTCGTGATCACTGAGCATCAGATATTCCCCCGTCGCCATCTCAATCGCTTTATTTGTATTAATGGAAATACCGCCATTTTCCTCCAGATGTTTGTACAGGATACGGCTGTCTTTTCCATAACGCTTCTGAATATATTCTTCTACTTTCTGATCCGGACTTCCGTCTGCCAGACAAAGCTGCCAGTTTGTGTAACTCTGTGCCCGAACAGAATCGATCAATTCCTTGAGATATGGGGTTGGAGTACAGTACAGCGGAATCACAATACTGATCAGCGGATTCTGCTCAAAATGTGTATGTCTCTGTTTTCTGAGTGTACGCCGGTCAGCTTTATGGCGTTTGAACCACTCTTCATAGTCTTCCTTGTGTTCTCCATCTTTGTCTTTATGAAAAAGGCGTCCCCAGAATCCTTTGGATTTCTGCTCTTTACGGAGTGCTTTAATATCGATTTCATAAGTCTTTGTTGTGGAATCTCCACAAAAATGAAGTACGATACGATTCCCCGGAATTTCCAGAAAAGCTGCTGAAATACTGAATCCGATCTCCTGATTTTTGTAATCATCATCGAGATGACGACGTTCCACAACATCCGGTCTGCGTCCTCTTGTGATCTTGCAGTCCAGAAGCTCCGTGTTTTCTTTGTGAACCGTCACTTCCACATTTCCTCTCTGGTCCGTTGTCCATCCCTGGATTTCCAGCATCAGTCCATAAAGTACCTCTACACGGTCAATATGAAATTCTACCAGTTTATCCTTGACCAGTTCATCCAGGTCATCACCCGCACACTCCCAAAGCAGTGTTTTTTCTTCTCCGTCCAGCAAAAGAAGTTCTAACAGATCGTATTTTCTGCGAAGTTCCAGTACCTCTGGAATCGTCACAGTAAAACCCGGAAGAAATCCTTCTGTCTCCACATCCAGAGACTGTGCCACATCCGGGCGTTCATATCTCTCGATTTCCGGTATATCGATTACTTCATAACCATCCCCAAGCAACTGAAAGATGCATTTCTTTTTTTCAGGATGCATATACCAACCTACAAGGCTCAGCACATGTCCATGTCTGTCATCGTATCTCTCTTCATCAATGCTGAAACAAAGTTTGTCCATAAATATTCCCCTATTTCTTTTTAATACTCCGGTACAGCTTCCATGCCTTTGTATTTTCCATTTCAGAAATCTGATGTTTTAGTTTCTGAATCTCTTTGTCTTTTTCTGCTGAGATCCGTGAAAAACTCATCCAGAACGCCTCCTGTGCTTCAGATTCCTTCATCACTTCAATCTCTATATAAAGTTTGCCTGTATTCTTTGGCAGACTCTCTATTACAAACTGCGGATCTCCGCCTCCAAAATAGTATCTTCCTTTTCCTATCGGAAAACCATTAGAAGAAAAATCCGCCTCTTTTCCGTTTTCAAATACAAGTTTTTTAAGAACCAGTCCCCCTGCAGCTTCCCCGGGATCCAGACGCAGTCGGCGCACATTCTGCGGAACAGTGATTCCGAAATCAATTCCATGTTTTGTCATTGGATAGATATCTGAATCCGCTTCCGAAAAGTCATTTCCTCGGTCATAAAATACCTGCAGTCTTCTCGTTGCACATGCGGCACGGATCCGGTCATAATATGCCATGATATCTACCTTGCCAGGTGAAACCTCATCATACATTTCCCGAAGAGGCACATGACCGCCTTCCATATATTTCTGGAAATTACGCTCCATCTCTGCATAAATTTCCAGTTCTTTCTCACTGATTCCTGCCTTTTTATAGAAATCAAGATCACGCAGTACAGCACGCTTTCCATCACTTTCCAGATAGTAATGGATCATTCTGTAAAGGATGAAATTGCACGGAATCGGAAAGCGGAAGGTCCATTCATAATCGATTACGGACACTCCGGAATCCTGAAGCAGAATATTAGCTGGCACAAGATCGATATTGGACATGCCGCTGCAACGACAGCTTTCACTGATTTCTGCATCACCAAAGACCTGCACGAATTCCGGTGTTTTAAAGAACATCTCTCCTTCATGGATACGACGGATCTTTTTGATATAGCTGAAAAACAGCTTCTCAAGCTCTTCTGTCTTTCCTGCCTCCAGAAGTTCATCCAGTCTTCCTTCCAGTGTCTCTCCCTGCAGATATTCCAGACGTACTCCATCATTCTCAACTGTACAGGTATTCAGTTCCAGACCTTCTCTTCCGTAAAAGGTTCCCAGTTCCCTGGAGATTTTTTCCAGATTCTTCACATGTTCTTCAGAAGTTTTTTCTGTCGGTAACTTACGGACATATCTTCTCCCTGAAGAGTTTTCACAGATTTCCGTACGCACAGAAAATGCCGGATCTCTTTCATTGGAAAACTTTACATAAATGGTTTCTGCTTCTTTCTTTTCTTTTCCGATCAGAAGAAGAAAAGAATTGGCAAAATCCGGATACATATCATTCGCAAGAAGTGAATCATATACCGCAGATTCCTGGAAAAGCTGCAAACGCAGTCTGTCATAATTTGTTTCCAGACGATTCAGTTCTCCCTTCAAAGGAAGGCGACGGTCTGAATAAATCGTCATTGGTAATTTGTAATCCGGAAATGGATAATACCAGGATGCTTTAAGATCTCCTGCCTCTTTCAGGATTGCTAACATTTCTTTTCTGGAAAATGTCTTAACGCCACTCGTTGTCGGATAACCTTCCAGACCTTCAAAGAGAGTTCCAAAATGATCTTCCGTACATCCTGCCCAGTACTTCAGCCCCAGACGATTTTCGATTGCAAGAACGATCTTACCATCCGGTTTCAGATGTCTGGATATGATCTTAAGGAAATCCACATAAGGAGTCTCACTCTGTATATAGGCTTCTCCATATTCAAACACACCGATTAATGTAATATAATCATATTTTTCGGTAAGCGTCTTCTCGACTTCCTGAAAATTCCCCATAAGGATCTTCAGATTGTCACAGTCTCTGTGTCTCCATGCATTGATCTGGCTTCGCTTTCTTGAAAGTTCAATACAGGTAACCTTTTTGGCTTTTTTGCAGAGAGCGCCGGTCACAGCACCACATCCGGAACCGATTTCAAGAACATTCTCTTCACCTGTAAACGGAATCCAGCTCAGTATATTTTCCCTGATATGAGAAAAATGATAGAGAATCGGCCAGCTCGCCCGCTCTGCAATAACTCCGTTCCATTGTTTTTCCCGGTAATTGCGTGCTATTTCCAGCATCTCATCCTCAATTGCACCATCTGTATACAAATCTTTGCCCGGATATAGTGTATCATCCAGAATTACCTGTCCGATTTTTTCCATTATTCCTCTCCGTACTGAATTTCTACTTTTGAATTCATATCATAAAATCCTACGGTATTCTGCGTTGAGATCACCGTAATATTACATGCATCATATAATCTGTGGAATACCGTAAAGTCTCCATCCTTATAGCCGGTACATCCAAAGGAAAGCAGATACTCCCCACCCTGCAGGAACATATCCTGTGTAAAGGTTACGGTACATACATCTCCGACTTCAGAATGCTCAATATGCATTTTTTCAAACATCGTGTTGGTTCCTGTAATTTCTGTTCCACGAATATCCTTAAATGTATATGCCATGATCGGTTCCTGAATATTCTCATGAAATGCAACCCTCATCTTGATCGTAAAGGTTGTTCCCTTGTCGATGGTATTGGTATAACGGCCCTTTTCATCCATCACAACAAAATCTGTGATCTCAGCAAGTTTGCTGCCATATTCCAGCATATTCGGATTTACCTGGAATTTTTCACTCCAGTTTTCCTTTTTCTTTACTTCTTTTTCCACTTTCCTGGTCGGATCCTGGCCTACCAGAAGCTGCTTGTACATATCTACCATCTGCTTTGGAGAACCTTCTTCCAGCTTCACACCCTTATTCAGAAGGATAACTCTGTCACAGTATCTGGAAATACTGCTCAGATCATGACTTACAAAAAGGATCGTCCGGCCCATTTTCTTAAATTCTTCGAATTTACGATAACATTTTGCCTGGAAGAATACATCCCCTACAGAAAGTGCCTCATCAACGATCAGAATTTCAGGATCGATATTGATTGCAACGGCAAAAGCCAGACGAACGAACATACCACTGGAATATGCTTTGACCGGCTGATGTACAAAATCACCGATGTCTGCAAAATCCAGAATATCCTGCAGTCTGGCATCAATCTCCTCTTTTGAAAACCCCATCATGGTTCCGTTGAGATATACGTTCTCAATTCCGGTATACTCCATATTGAACCCGGCTCCAAGTTCCAGCAGAGCGGAAATTCTCCCATCTACTGTGACTTCTCCGCCGGTAGGATTCAATACACCGGTAATGATCTTGAGGATCGTGGATTTACCGGAACCATTTGTCCCGATAATTCCCACTGTTTCTCCTCTTTTTACATCAAAGCTGACATCCCGGAGCGCATAATGCTCTCTTACAGGAACTTTCATTCCCAGAGCCTCTTTCAACCGGTCGGACGGCTTATTATATAATTTATACATCTTATCCAGATGTTTTACCTGAATTGCAAATTCACTCATTCTACTCTCCGCTTACAGTACATCTGCAAAATGTACCTGAAGTTTTTTAAACA
>OLOR01002140.1_pt1 | contig 16069 bp, 16 predicted proteins | sample 1672521 | NCBI WGS metagenome assembly OLOR01 (sample SAMEA3136695, study PRJEB25190) | human gut metagenome | biome: human gut; feature: human-associated habitat; material: faeces | place: Austria | collected 2013
GCAAATTTTCTGGCGGTGCTATCCCTTTCGGCTACACCATCAACGCAGACCGCCGCTTTGAAATCGACCCACTCACAGCTCCCTTTGTAGCTGAAGCTTTCCAGCGGTACAATGACGGACAGACGATGCGGGAGATTCGGGATTGGCTCAATGAAAAGGGCATCAAGAATAAGCGCGGTGGGCCAATGACTTTCAATGTCATCCAGCACATGCTGAGCAACCGCCGATATATCGGCGAGTTGAAGTACCGGGACGTCCTGATTCCCGATGCGATTCCACCTATCGTGTCCGTAGAGCTTTTCAACGATGTACAGGAGAAGATTGCCAAAAACAAGAAAGCCCCTGCCCGAAGAAAGGCAGAGGACGACTATCTGCTCACCACCAAGCTGTTCTGCGGCTGCTGCGGTGCACTGATGTTTGGCGAAAGCGGCACGAGCCGGACGGGCGAAGTCCACCGCTATTATAAATGTGCTACTGCCAAAAAGCACAAGGGCTGCAAGAAAAAGACCGTCCGTAAACAGTGGCTGGAAGATCTGGTGGTCAACCAGACCATGCAGCTTGTCAAGGACGATGCCGCTATGGAGTCCATCATTGCCAAGGTGATGGAACTGCAAAACAAGGAGAATACCAACATTCCCCTTTATGAGAAGCAACTTCGGGATGCGGAATCCGGTATCCAGAATATGCTCAATGCGATTCAGGCTGGTATCCTGACCAGTTCCACCAAGGAGCGGTTGGAGCAGCTGGAAGAAACCAAGCGTGAGCTTGAAGCCCGCATTGCGGAAGAAAAGCTGGCAAAGCCCAAGGTCACGGAGGAGTTCATCCGGTTCTGGCTGCTGCGGTTCCGTAAGCTGGACATGAGCCTGAAAGACCAGCGGCAGGCACTGGTGGATACCTTCATCAATGCGATTTACCTGTATGATGATAAGGTTTTGATAACCTTCAACTATAAAGAAGGAACACAGACCGTCACCTTTGGAGAAGCGACAGAAATTGCATCCGAGGGAAATGGTTCGGATTTGGATTGCTTTACTGCACCACAAGAGAGACAGCTTTTGATAGCTGTCTTTTTTGTTTTATACGGCAATTTCTCTTTAACAGCAACAGCGGATAAGAGGACTTGAACAGTAACGACGATGACCGCTGCCTGCGGCAGAAACAGGGAGGAGTTGTTGGGGCAGCGTTCTGATTTTTCAAAGCCCTGCCAAGGGGCTGCGGAAAAATCAGCAAACGCAACCCGTAAGGCCCCGCGCAGCGCCGTAAGCAATCAGCCCAGTGGGCTGTTGCTTAGCCCGCGGTTTCCAACCTATAGGAATGTCTACCGGGAGGACTGTTGCTGATTTATTTCACTGTATACTCCCTCTTCAGCTGTAACAGCGGATAAGAGGACTTGAACAGCAACAACGACCCCTGCTGTGAAAGTAGGGTCCAGAAATGCCCGCAGGCGTTCCCGAACCCCGAAATCAAAATATTCTTTCTGCTGAGCATACGCAGAGCGCACTCTAAATCGTCCTGCTTTCAGCTGCGTTCCCCGGTCAGGTCGGTGCGGCGGGTCACCTTATGGATGGTGCCGTCCGGCTCCTGAATGGACGTGCGCTCCAGCTGGCTGCGCAGGCTGGCCTTGATGTCAGCCAGATACTCCTGCCGCAGTGCCTGCTGTTCAGCCTTTTCGGTCTCGGTCAGACCGGTGGTCTTGCTTTTTTTGGCCAGCGCATTGATGCGGGCGATCTTTTCTTCCGTCATAAGGGAACCTCCTGTATTTCATCGTAAAATATGTTATAATGTAGGCAAGACCATTATAGCAAAGGATGATACCAATGGCAACACAACGCAACTATGCCCAGCAGATGGACGCCGTGCTGGCGGGTCTTGGCGATGCCCGCCCGCGCCTTTTGCTCCACGCCTGCTGCGGCCCCTGCTCCAGTGCCGTGCTGGAGCAGCTGTGCCGGTATTTTGAGATCACGGTGCTGTACTACAACCCCAACACATGGCCGGCAGCAGAGTACCACCGCCGGGGCGAGGAACTGCAGAAGTTCGTGGCGGCAGCACACCCGCTTGGCGTGACCGTGGTGGAGGATACTTACGACCCGCAGCAGTTCTACACCGCTGTCGCCGGGCTGGAAAATGAGCCGGAGCGCGGCAGCCGCTGCACCGTCTGCTACCGGCTGCGGATGCGCCGTGCAGCGCAGTACGCCCGGGACAACGGCTTTGACTGGTTCACCACTACCCTGTCCATCAGCCCCCACAAGGACGCTGCGCGCATCAACGCCATCGGGCAGGAACTGGAGACAGAATTCGGGGTCAAGCATTTGCCCTCGGACTTCAAAAAGCACAACGGCTATCTGCGCAGCCTGCAGCTTTCGGAGCAGTACGGTCTGTACCGGCAGGACTACTGCGGCTGCGAGTTCAGCGCAAAGGCAAGAGGTATCGAGGGATAACGCAAAGAAAGCCCATCCGCACGGCAAAGTGTGCGGATGGGCTTTTTGTTTATTCCTCCGGCAGCTTTGCCACCAGAATGGCAAAGACCACCAGCCCCACGCAGGGCACGATGTTGGACGCCATACCGGCGGCAAGGCCGACGCGCTCGGCCACCATGCCGATGATCCACGGCATCAGGATGGCGCCGCTGGAAGCCACCGGCAGCATGATACCCATGCTGGTCACGCTGGTCATGCGGCCCGCACTGGCCACGGCAGTGGGGTTCAGGCCGGACATTGAGATGGCAAAGGCGAACAGCAGCGCGATGGCTGCGCCCTGCGTGTGCGCCATCACCAGCAGCACATAGAACACAGTGCACAGCACGCTCATACCCACCATGGCCTTGCGGGGCTTTTTAAAGGGGAATACAAAGGCGATGAGCAGCCGTCCCACCAGCGTAGCGCCCCACATCACGGTGACGGTGTAGGCAGCCAGCGTGCCCGCAATGATGCCGCTGCCCTTGAAGTAGGTCACCATCCAGCCGTTGACGCTCTGCTCGGCGGCATTCTGGAAGAACAGCAGACCGGTCAGCAGCCAGAAGCGGGCAGACCGCAGAAAGCTCCAGTCGATGGCTTCCTTCTCTGTGCTGCTTTTGCTCTTACCGCCGTGCAGCGGGGTAAAAACGTATACCAGCCAGAGCACAAGACCCATGGCTGCCAGCAGAAACACGGCCAGCTCGGTGCTTACCCGGGCTGCTGCCGCGATAAGGAAGGGGCACAGCAGCGCACCGCAGGCGTAGCAGCTGTGCATCAGATTCATGCCCCGGGTGCGGTCGGCGGAGTTGTCGCTGACCAGAATGGTGCAGGTATTGATCACGCTGCCCTTGGCGATGCCCACCACAAAAAAGGCCACCGCCAGCAGCGCCACTGCTCCGGTCAGCCCCATGATGGCGTAGCCCACCGCGTAGCCGATGGTCAGCAGCAGCACGCTGCGCTTCATGCCCAGCGCACTGGGCAGCATCCCCATCAGCAGACCTGCCAGCAGGTTGCCCACGCTCATCAGGGAGAGCAGCGTACCGGTCATACCGTAGGCAAAGCCGTAGCGCTCCTGCAGCAGACTGACCACCACACCTGCGCTGATAGCGCAGATGCCGCTGAAGAAAAAGGTTGCAAAGCCCGCATTGCGCAGGCGTGTGTTCTGTTGTTCCATGTTGTTCCTCTCTTTGCGGAAATATCCTTTTTCTATTTAACCATATTTTCGCGGCTTTGCAACCGGATTTTCTTACAAAAAGTTGCAAAAAGCCCGCCGGGTTCGGACGATTTAAAATGCCCTCCGCTTGCGCTCTGGGCATAATTTAAGGAAAGAATATTTTATATCTCGACAGAACGGAACGCCTGCGGGCGTTCCGTTCTGCCATTTTCACAAGAAGGGTCGCAGAGACAAAATGCATTTTTCCGTCACAGCCCCTCTCGTGAAAAAAGCGTTTGGAGCGCTCCGCAGAGCGCGACAAACGCGAAATTAAAAATGATTTTTCCGCTGAAGATGCCCAGAGCGCAAGCGGAGGGCATTCCCAATCATTTTCTATACAAAAAGCCCGCCGGGCATTGCGCACGGCGGGCTTTGGTTTACAGTTTACTCTGCCTTGGTCTCGGGCTTTGTCTCAGCCTTGGCTTCCGGCTTTGCTGCGGGTGCAGCAGCAGGAGCGGCGGGCTTCACCACGGGCTTCGGGGGATTGGGGTCGTCCTTCAGCGGGAACAGGATGATGTGCTTGGGGCACTTCTGGGCGCACATACCGCAGCCCTTGCACTTGTCGTAATCAACGCGTGCCACACCGTCCACAACGTGGATGGCGTCGAACTTACAGGTGCGCTCGCACATACCGCAGGCGATGCAGGAGGTGGTGCACAGCTTGTTTGCCACAGCACCCTTGTCCTTGTTGGAGCACATGACCACCGGCTTGCGGGGGCCGGCAGCATCGATCATGATCACCTGCTTGGGGCAGATGTTGGCACAGGCACCACAGCCGGTGCACTTGTCCTTGTCCACCTTTGCCACACCGTCTACGATGTGGATGGCATCGAACTTACACACCTTGGTGCAGTCGCCCAGACCGATGCAGGCGAAGGAGCAGGTCTTGGGGCCGCCGTACAGAGCTGCCGCAGCAGCACAGGTCTGGATGCCCTTGTAGTCGTAGGCGGGCTTGCAGTGCTCGGAGCTGCCCTGACACTGCACAACAGCCTTCTTCTCTACGGCGCTTGCTTCGCCGCCCATGATCTTGGCAATGGCAGCAGCAGCCTTGGGGCCGCCGGGTGCGCACTTGTCGCAGGGCACACCGTCCAGAACAACCGCCTTGGCGTAGTCGGCACAGCCGGCGTAGCCGCAGCCGCCGCAGTTTGCGCCGGCCAGACAGGCAGAAACTTCCTCAATGCGGGGGTCTTCCTCCACCGCCATGAACTTTGCGGCAGCCACCAGAATGATGGCACCCACAGCGCCCACGATGGTGCACAGGATAACAGCAGATACAATATTCATAGTCCTGTTCCTCCCTTACAGCGTAACATTGAACAGGTTTTCGACGATGCCGCCGAAGCCCATGAAGGACAGGCTGGTGATTGCTGCTGCGATCAGGGTGATGGGCAGGCCCTTGAAGGGTGCCGGGGGATCGCAGGCTTCCACGCGCTTACGCACGCCGCTGAACATGACCATGGCCAGCATAAAGCCGCAGCCTGCGCCGATGGCGCAGATCAGAGCCTCGATGTAGGCGTAGCCGAAGCCGTGTGCAGCCACATCTGCGCCGTAATCGCCCACGACCAGAATGGTAACGGCCAGCACGCAGCAGTTGGTGGTGATCAGGGGCAGATAAACGCCCAGCGAGTTATACAGTGCAACGACGTACTTCTTGAGGAAGATCTCGATGAACTGCACCAGCACAGCGATGACCAGAATGAACACGATGGTCTGCAGGTAGCTCAGACCAGCCTGGTCCAGAATGAAGATCTGGATGGGGAAGGTAACGGCCGTTGCCATAAACATGACAAAGATGACAGCACCGGACATACCAACAGCGGAATCCAGCTTTTTGGAAACGCCCAGGAACGGGCAGATACCGTAGAACTTCACCAGCACATAGTTGTTGACAAGGATCATGCTGAAGAAGATCGCAGCGAGTTTGACGAGCATCTTATTCCGCCTCCTTCTTCAGATTGTCAAGATCACAGCAGCTCTTGCGCTCGATGCGGGCGTCCAGCTTGCCTTCCAGCCAGATGCAGCCTGCCATCAGGATGCCGTAGCAGAAGAATGCACCGGGAGCCTGCGTCATGATGGAGACCTTGGCAACGCTTTCCGGAATGATCTGGAAGCCCAGCCAGGTGCCGCTGCCCAGGATCTCGCGGATGGAGGCCATCAGGGTAGCGGTGAGGGTGTAGCCGAGGCCCATGCCCACGCCGTCCAGTGCGGAATCCACCACGCTGTTCTTGCAGGCGAACATCTCGGCACGGCCCAGAATGATACAGTTGACAACGATCAGGGGCAGGAACACGCCCAGAGCGTTGTACAGGCTTTCCATGTAGGCCTGCATGAACATCTGCACGATGGTCACAAAGCCTGCAATGATAACGATGTAGCAGGGCAGATGCACCTTGCCGGGGATGACTTTCCGCAGCAGGGAGATCATGATATTGGAGCACACCAGCACGAAGGTGAAGGCGGCGCCCATGCCCAGTGCGCTGGAAACTGCCGTGGTAACGGCCAGAATGGAGCAGGTGCCCAGAACCAGACGCAGAACAGGGTTTTCTTTGATGATGCCGTTGGTAAGGATGCTTACCTTGGACTTATTTTCTTGTGCCATTTCTTACCAACCTCCTTTTATGCCAGCTCGTTGAAGCAGTTGATACAATCATTGATGGCAGCAAACAGAGCGGTGGACGAAATGGTTGCGCCACTGTACGCATCGAAATCCTGATTCATCACAATGTTCTTGGTGCCGTCCATGCCGTTGAACTGTGCCAGGAAGTCATCGGTGGACACATTGGAGCCGATGCCCTTGGTCTGGGTAGAAGCGTCCACCCAGATGCCGGTCTCGGCACCGTTGGCGTCGAAGCCCATGATGACGGTCAGGATGCCGCCGTCAAAGCCCTTTTCCTCAGCCTTGATGGCAATGCCGCCATCGGGAGCCTTTACCACGCCGGTAACATTGGCGGTGGTGTAGTCAGTCACTTCCTCCAGCGTAGCTGCGTCCGAAACAGAGGGCATCACGCTGACATAAGCAGCCAGGGTGGTGCGGCGGGTGTTCTCCTTGATAACGGGAGCGGTCATGCCGTTCACCAGAGCCAGCAGCAGGCTGACGATCAGAGAGATGACGGTCAGCACAACGATCGGCTTACCGGTGGTTTCCCAGCTGGAATTTGCAGTCTTACTCATTTGCCAGCACCCTCCTTCGCTTTCTTTGCAGGCTTCACATAGCCATACGGGGTCTGACGGGTCAGATCATTGATGTACGGGACCCACAGGTTCATGAACAGCAGTGCGAAGGACACGCCCTCGGTGTAGCTGCCCCAGTAGCGGATGGCAAAGGTAACGATGCCAAGGCACACGCCGTACACCAGCTTGCCCTTCAGGGTAAAGGGGCTGGTAACGTAGTCGGTAGCCATGAACACAGCGCCGAACAGCAGGCCGCCGCTCAGCACGGCAACCAGTGCGCTGTGCAGATCCTTGGTAGCGATCAGGTAGAACACGAACACGCTGCCAACGTAGGAAGCCGGAATGGCGATGCTGATGGTCTTGGTAGCCACCAGATAGATAAGACCCAGCACGATAGCCAGTGCGCAGGTCTCGCCCAGCACACCGCCGTGGATGCCCATGAACAGGTCCAGCAGGCTCAGCTTGGAAGGATCTGCCACAGCCAGCGGGGTAGCCTTGGACAGCTGATCCACCGCTGCATCCGGGAACACCCACTTGTTCATGGAGCCTGCAAAGCTGATGAACAGCACGATACGGCCCACCAGAGCGGGGTTTGCAAAGTTCATGCCAATGCCGCCGAACAGCTGCTTGACAACGATGATAGCCACCAGATCGCCGATGATCAGCTGACCGATGGGCATTCCCACGGGCACGTTCATGGCAAGAATGATGCCGGTGACCACAGCGGACAGGTCGCTGATGGGGTTTGCACGCTTCAGCAGCTTGCAGTACAGCCACTCAAAGGCCACACAGGCCACCACGGAAACGGCGGTGACCAGCAGGGCGCGCACGCCGAAAATGATCGCAGAGGCAACCACGCAGGGGCACAGTGCAACGATCACGTTAGCCATCAGGCTCTGGGTGGTCTCGTCACTGCGGACGTGCGGGGAAGCCGAAACAATAAGCTTCGTATCCATTACTTATTGCCTCCTTTTTTGATTTCGCCAAGATAGAAGGCCTTGGCCAGACTCATCATCTGGGTGACCGGGCGCTTTGCCGGGCAGACGAAGGAGCAGCTGCCGCAGTTAAAGCAGTAGTCAGCGTGCAACTTGCCCAGCTCCTGCACATCGCGGGCGGCGTAGGCCTGATTGACCTCCACGGGCTCCAGACCCATGGGGCAGTACTCCACGCAGCGGCCGCAGCGGATGCAGGGGTTGACCTGTGCGGGCTGTGCAGCTGCCTTGCTCAGCAGGATCAGACCGGAAGTGGTCTTGGTGGTGGGGTAGGAAAGGTTCTCCACAGCGGGGCCCATCATGGCACCACCGGCAACCACCTTGCCCAGCTCGCCCTTGACGCCCACATAGTCCAGAATGTCCTGATAAGCGGTGCCCACGGGCACAACAACGTTCTGGGGCTTTGCGCAGGCATCGCCGTCCACGGTGATGGTACGCTGGACCACCGGCATACCGGTAGCCAGATACTTGCCCAGCGTGGAAACACTGGTCACGTTCATCACGATGGCACCTGCATCGGCGGGCAGACCGCCGTGGGGCACCTCGCGGCCGAGGCACTTCTCAATGAGGATCAGCTCTGCGCCGGTGCCGTAAACACTGGGCAGGGGCTTGACTTCGATGGTGCTGTCGTCCTTGGTCTTTTTGCACAGCAGGTCGATGCACTCGGGCTTGTTGTTCTCAATACCAATGATGCACTTCGGGATGCCGGTATACTGCAGCACAGCCTTGATGCCGCGGATGATATCATCGCTGCACTCCAGCATCTCCTGCGTGTCGCTGGTCAGCCACACCTCGCACTCGGAGGCGTTGATCAGCAGGGTATCCACCTTCTGCTTGGGCTGCAGTTTCACATCGGTGGGGAAGCCTGCGCCGCCCAGACCGACCAGACCGCACTCGCGCACGGCGGCAAGGAAGCTGGCCTTATCGGTGACTTCCGGTGCCTTGACGGCCGGGTCTACGGTCTGCTTGCCATCGGTCTTGATGACAACAGAATCGCACATACGGCCATTGGACAGACGGAAGGGCTCCACTGCAGCTACCGTACCGGAAACGCTGGAGTGGATATTTGCGGAGACAAAGCCGCCCGCCTCACCGATCTTGGTGCCGACGAACACTTCATCACCTTTTTTCACCAGTGCCTTGGCGGGTGCGCCAATGTGCTGGCTCATAAGGATGCGTACCTGCGCGGGCAGAGGCATCGGGACAGGTTTGCTTGCAGCAGTTGCCTTGTCATGCGGCGTATGCGCGCCAAGCGCCGCACGTTTCAGCTTGTTCAACATGGATTTCAAATCCCCCATTCTGCTTGAATTGCCATCCCCTCGCCCATGCAGGCGCACTGGTACAGGGACAGCAGCTGCTTAACACACTTATTGTATCATTTTGGCGCGGGAAGTCAACGACATCACGGCTCAAATGATGAATTTTCCTGAACTTTCTTATTCGTTTTCGCCAATTAGTTTTAACTAACCACCGTATTTTTCTTTTTGTTCTCCCCTCTCTGCCGTTTGCCTTTACTGCGGGAATATGCTATACTATACCTAACATGACAGGCGGAACGTCCCCCGCTCCGCTCCCGAACTTCACAAGGAGGCACCAAACCATGAAAGTTCTCAAAGCTCTGCTCGCCGTCCTCACCACACTGGCTGTCGCCCTGACCGCCATTTTGCTGTTCTGGCAGGATAAAAGCGCCCCGCGGTATATCAAGATCTACGAAAACGAGCAGTAATATTTTTCTTGCAAAAATAACACCCCGGTCAGGCGGTAAAATCGCCCGGCCGGGGTGTTTTTGCGTTGTCCGGCAGACCACACAAAAACGCCGCCGACTTTTCGTCAGCGGCGTTTGCGCAAAAATACTCAGTAATCCGTCTCGCAGCCAAGCAGGAATTTCATGTAGGCAAAGGTGCGCTCCCGCCCGAGGTCCCGCACCATGCGCAGCAGCTTTTCCAGCAGCGCCCGGGTCTCCGGGTGCATCAGGTAGTGATCCTTGCTGCGCTGGTAGTACTCCCACGCGGAAGCATCGGTGTACTTATCGCCCAGATAGATCTGGCTTGCCGCTACCCGGTCGCACACCATCTCGCAGACGTACCGCAGGGGGATCTTCATGCCGGTCAGGCCGGTCTTGGTGGTGCTGTAATCGATCCAGTATTCCAGATGATGCTTGTTGCGCCCCTTGTGGTGCAGCCACGCCGAGGTGTAGCCCTTGGCTGCGCGTTCGGCTTCGTTAGGGCTGTGGTCGCCCTGATAGTAGATGCACCCGGGGATGAACTCGGTAGGGCTGTACTTGCTCAGGTCGTGGGCAAGCCCCTGTTCATACAGCCCGCATTCAAAGCAGTATTTCATCACCAGCAGCTTGTGCCGGGTGATGGTCTCGAAATGACCCTTGATGTTCATGCTGTTATTCCCTCCACTGCACCGTGATGCGTCCCTCTTTCAGCCCGCGCAGATCATCGCTTTCGGAAAAATCCTCCCGGTCCATGGTCAGGTTGGGGTTGTAGTAGGGATCGTGCAGGATGTTCGCCTTGCCGTGCACCTCGTACAGACGCTGCTGCTCGGCGGCAAAGCGCCGTGCCTTTACCGGGTCTTTTTCGTCCCCGCCGCGGCTCTTGCTCTCGTAGTGGGTCAGCTGGGCGTAGGGCGTCCACGCAATGCGATAGCCCGCATCCCGCACCCGCAGACAGAAGTCCACATCGTTGAAGGCCACCGCAAAGGCTTCGTCCAGCCCCTTTACCTCGTCCCACACACTGGTCTTTACCAGCAGGCAGGCACCGGTAACGGCGGAAAAGTCCTGCACCGTGGCGGTGCGGAACAGATAGCCGCTGCCGCCGGCCTTTTTGTACTTGTGGCTGTGTCCCGCGTAGCCCCCCAGCCCGGTAATGACGCCCGCGTGCTGGATGGTATCGTCCGGGTACCAGAGCATGGCACCGCACACTGCCGCCCCGCCGGGGTGGGCGCATTGGCGCAGAAGTTCAGTGAGCCAGTCGCCGCTGCGCACCTCCACATCGTTGTTCAGCAGCAACAGATACTCGCCGGTGGCGTACTTGCGGCCAAAGTTGTTGATGCCGGAAAAGTTGAAGCCCTTTTTCGGGTAGGTGACCACCCGCAGACCGTCGTAGCGCTGCTGCGCCTTTTTATAGTAGGCAAAGGTGGCGGGGTCGGTGGAGTTGTTCTCCACCACAATGACCTCAAAGTGCTCCCATTCGGTCTTTGTCCAGATACTGTGCAGGCACTTTTCCAAGTCCTCGGTGTGGTCCTTATTGGGGATGAGGATGCTCACCTTCGGTTCGCCCACGATGTCCCACTTCACCCGGTAGGTGCTGGGGAACAAGCCATCCTCCACCGTGCCGGTGCGCCCGGTGCGGGTCAGGTGGTCTGCCAGCGCCTTTTTGGCTGCTGCCGCCACATAGGGCTTGGCGTCTGCACCGCCGGAGGTAGACCCCGCGTGCACCCGCCAGTAGTAGAGCACCTGCGGCACATGGGCGGCACCGCCGGTCTTTTCCAGCAGCCGCAGGAACAGGTCATGATCCTGACTGCCGTCGCATTCCGGGCGCTCACCGCCCAGCTGCTCCCACAGTGTCTTTTTAAACACCGCCAGATGGCAGATGTAGTTGCAGCACAGCAGGTAGTCCGGGGCGTAGTCCGGCTTGAAGTGCGCCACCATGGGGCGGCGGATGCTCTTGGCGAACAGCGCTTCATCGCTGTACAGAAAACCGTCCGGTTCGCCGCGCTGCCGCAGCTGTAAGATGGCCTTGCCCATGGTGTACAGGGCATGGGGTGCCAGAATGTCGTCGTGGTCTGCCAGCGCCAGATATTCCCCTGTTGCCAGCTGTGCGGCAGCGTTGGTGTTGGCGGCAATGCCCTTATTTTCGATCTTTTTGTATACGATCCGTTGATTTTTTTGCTGATATTCCTTTACGATCCGTTCCACGTCCCCGTGGGCGGCGTCCGAAGCATCGGCAAGGCAGAGCTGCCCGTTGGGCGCGGTCTGCCCCACGAAGGAATCCAGAAACTCCCGCAGATATTTTTCCGGGGTGTTATACAGCGGGGTCAGCACCGAGATGGTGGGCAGACCACAGTCTGCCGCCGTTTTGCCCGCCATCTCTGCGCGCTGCGCCTCCAGCACCTTTTTGGCGGGCAGGTAGCGTGCGCGTTTGCCAAAGCAGCGGCGTTTCACAAAGCCCGCACCGCGCATGACCATGGTGGACAGACCCTCGTCCTTTGTCAGCTGCACGGCATAGCCGACAAGCTCCTTGGCGCGTTTCAACCGTACGTTCATATCAGACCTCGCCGCGCTGAGTCGCCTTGTAGGCGGCGCAGACTGTTGCGGTGTCCCCGTTCATTTTCAGGTGGCCGTGGCTCAGCCATGCCACCTTGGTGCACATCCGCTCGATCTGCTCGATAGAGTGGGACACCAGAATGACCGTGGTGCCGCCCGCCATCAGCTCCTGCATCCGCTTTTCGCACTTCTGCTGGAACAGGAAATCGCCCACCGAAAGCACCTCGTCCGCAATGAGGATATCGGGCTTGGTGATGGTGGCAATGGCAAAACCAATGCGCGCCACCATGCCGGAGGAGTAGTTTTTCAGCGGCACATCCAGAAAATTTTCCAGCTCGCTGAATTCCACGATCTCGTCAAATTTTTCGTCCAGATACTTGGGCGAAAAGCCCAGCACCGTGCCGTTGAGATAGATGTTCTCGCGGGCGGTCAGGTCCATATCAAAGCCCGCGCCCAGCTCGATGAGCGGGGCGATGGTGCCGTTTACGGTCACCTTGCCCTTGCTGGGCTTGTACACCCCGGCAATGGTCTTGAGCAGGGTGGATTTGCCCGAGCCGTTCAAGCCCACAAGGCCGTAAAAATCGCCGGGCATAATGTCCAGACTGACGTCCTTTAAAGCGTAGAACTCGTCGTACTGCAGCCGTCCCTGCACCATGGCCAGAAAGTACTCTTTCAGGCTCTCATGCTTTTCCTTGGAAAGGTTGAAGCACATGGAAACATTGTCCACTTTGATGATTGGTTCCATTGTTCTCCCCTCCTTAAATGTGCAGCACAAAGCGGTCCTGCGTTTTGCGGAACATCCACAGCCCCGCCACCATGGACACTACGGCGCAGATGCCGCAGACAAGGAACATATTCCCGTCCAGCGGGATACCCCACATCACCGTGCGGCGGAAGCCCGTGATATACCAGTACATGGGGTTCAGCTTGATGATCTGCTGCATATTGAAGCCGCCGATGGAAAAGGTCATCTGGGTGGGGTCGTAGAAGATGGCGGAGAAATACAGCAGCGCGGTGACGAACACGCTCCAGATATGCATGATATCCCGGAAGAACACCGTAGCCGCCGCTAAGAACATACTGACCCCGAGACTGAAGAAGAACAAGGTCACCAGCGGATACAGCGCTTCAAAAATAGTCAGATGGAAGGGCGCGCCGGTAAAGATCATGACCAGCAGCAGCGCCACAAAGCTGAACACGCAGTTCACCATGGCAAAACAGCATTTTTCCAGCGGGAAGATATACTTGGGGATATACACTTTTTTCAGCAGCGGAGCGGCGCTGAGCACGCTGCTCATGCTGGTGGAGGTAGCTTCGTTGAAGAAGTTGAACAGCAGCTGACCGCACATCAGAAAGACGGCAAAGTTGTCGATGCCGCTGCCCCGCATATCCATCAGGCTGCTGAACACCGCCCAGTACACAAGGCACATCAGCAGCGGGTTCAAAACGCTCCACACCACGCCCAGCACGCTGCGGCGGTATTTCAGCTTGAAATCACGGCTTACAAGGTTCCACAGCAGATAGCGGTAGCGCCAGAAGCCGTTCCACATCCCTTTGAGTTTTGCCACGGGCAATCACCACTTTTCAAAATACTCGAACTTCTGGGCGGCAAAGGGCTCGTGCAGCTTGTCCTTTGCGCTGGTCTTGTGCTCGCAGCCGCAGTCCGGCCACTGCACGTTGACGGTGGGGTCGTCGTAGGGGATGCCGCCCTCGCTGGTGGGGTCGTAGACATCGGTGCACTTGTAGCAGAACTCTGCCACATCGCTCAGCACCAGAAAACCATGGGCAAAGCCCTCCGGGATATAGAACATCTTCTTGTTGTCCTCGGAGAGGGTGACGCCCACCCACTTGCCAAAGGTAGCGCTGTGGGGACGGCAGTCCACAGCCACATCATACACCTCACCCTTGGTCACGCGCACCAGCTTGCCCTGGGTATGGTTCTTCTGGAAGTGCAGCCCGCGCAGCACGCCCCGGGTGGAGCGGCTCTGGTTGTCCTGCACGAATTCCTTGTCGATGCCGGCCTCTGCGAACTGATCCTTCTGGTAGGTCTCCATAAAATAGCCGCGGTCATCGCCGAACACCTGCGGCTCAATGACCACCACGCCGGGGATCTCGGTCTGCGTAAAAATAAACTTACCCATGATATTGTACCTCTCTTTTTTTCTGAAAGTTTTTTCTTTATCTGGAAAAGTCTGGTTTTGAACAGGCTTTTACGCTTTGTTATGGTGCTTTGCCGTTTTGCGGCGCTTTTTCAGGCGGGCGTGCAGCCGCAGCACCAGCACCGTGACCACGGCTGCGCCTATGGTGCACCCCACCGAGATGCCCGCCAGCAGCCATGCGCTGCTGCCCGGCTCCACGTCCTTGGCAGTATCCAGCTTTTTGCCGGCGCTCTGCTCCAGCAGCTCGGCAAGACCGGTGATCTCGGCCTTCACCCGCACGCTGGTACTCTCCTGCTTTGCGCCGCCGTTCAGGGTATACACCGCATACACGGCGGGTTCTGCGCCCAGCAGATACTGCTCCGGCAGTTCCAAATCCACGGTCACATCCTGCGCGGATAAGCCCTCGGCCAGCAGCAGCTTCACCCCGGGGTCGGCCACGGTGACCGTACCAAGGCTCTGCCCGCCGCCCGCCACTGCCAACTGTGCGGTGACGCTGCCGCCGGGCAGCTGGGTGTAGTTTTTGTAGGTGGCAAAGGCGTAGTCCAGCAGGGTGCGCACATCATTGTATTTATCGGTGCTCAGCTGGCTTTGCATCGTCACACAGATCAGGCGCACCCCGTCCTGCTCCGCCAGACAGACGTAGCTGTACCGGGCGGTGTTGGTGTAGCCCAGCTTAGAGCCCAGCACGCTGCCGATGTGGTAGCGGCTGGAGCCGATGCGGATCTTATCCTGCTGGGAGAAGTAACGGATCACCGGCTGGATGTTGGTGGACTGCATGGTGTACATCTTGTTGCGGGTGAACACATCCTCAAACCCCGGCTGCTGCAGCGCCCAGCGCAAAATCTGCGCCATATCGTAGCAGCTGGTGTAGTGATCCTCATCGCTGATGCCGTGGGGGTTTGAAAAGTGGGTGTGGGCAAGACCAAGCTCCTCCACCTGTGCATTCATGGCCGCCACGCCGTCCGCGATGGTGCCGCCGCCAAAATACTCTGCCAGCAGGTTGGCACCGTCGTTGGCGCTGGCCATCTGGGTGGCGTACAGCGCATCCACCAAGGGGACTTCCTCCCCTTCCCGCAGGGCGATATGGCTGGAATCCGTGCCCGCCAGCGAATAGACATCCTCGTGGCTCACGGTCAGCTTTACATCATCCCAGTCCCCCTGTGCCTTTTCGCAGGCAAGACCAAGGGTCATCACCTTGGTAATGGAGGCCGGGTGCAGCTCTTCGTCCATATTCTGCTGCGCCAGCACAAGGCCGGTGTCTGCGTCCATAATGCAGTATGCCCGGGTATTGGCCAGCGTCGGGCCGGCTGCTGCCGCGCCGGGCACCAGCACAGTGCCTATCAAAAGCAGCACAGTGCACAGTGCTGCGGTAAATTTTTTCATCTGGTATTCTCCGCTTTTCAGTTTTAAGCCAACAAGGCATCATTTGGAGTATACCACATTTTTTCCCCGCTGAAAAGGGATTTACGCATTCCTTTGCCCCAGCAGCACCGGCTGCAGCTGCTCACCCCGCAAAGCAGCGTCCACGGCGGCGGGCAGCAGGGCAAGATCTGCCTTCAGGCTCTGGGGCTTGGCAAAGGGGTCATCCTGCCCGTAGGGCACAAAATAATAGTGCTTGCGCTGGCACAGCCGCGCCATGTTTTCGCCGGAAGCGCCAAGGCCGTCGTTGGTGGAGACTGCCAGCACCACCGGGCTGCCCACCCGCAGCAGGCTTTTGGCAGCAAGGGTCACCGGCGTATCCGAAAGCCCTGCCGCCAGCCGCGCCAGCGTTGCGCCGGTGCAGGGGGCGACCACCAGCGCCTGCGCCA
>OLOR01002141.1_pt1 | contig 16068 bp, 16 predicted proteins | sample 1672521 | NCBI WGS metagenome assembly OLOR01 (sample SAMEA3136695, study PRJEB25190) | human gut metagenome | biome: human gut; feature: human-associated habitat; material: faeces | place: Austria | collected 2013
ATGGGATATCGAAGAAGGTGGTACATATCAGGAGTTACCGAAGTGGATGCTTCCTGTAAAGGCTGCCACTGATTTTATTGATATGGATGCAGGAGATGGTAGGAATCAGGCCCTGTTCAACTACATTCTGACACTCACAGCAAATGGTTTTACGGTGGATGAAACAAGGGAAGCTATCAGGATCCTGAATAAATACGTCCTGAAAGAATCACTTTCTGATGAAGAACTGGAAGTGATCCTTAGAGATGAAGCCTTTCAGAAACCTGTGTTCTTCAATGGTACTACATTTTTATTTGAACGTTTTGCAGATTGGTTAAAAAGTAACTGTAATGTAGCCAGAATCAATGGTCAGCTTCATGTATATGAAGATGGGATTTATCAGGTAGGGTACCGGGAGATTGAGAAGGTGATGATCCAGCAGATACCGAACCTGAAGAAGACGCAACGTCGGGAAGTGTTAGACTTGTTGGAATTAATAGCCGAAGAAAAAACGGCAGCAGATGCCCGTTATATAGCGTTCCAGAACGGTATTTACGATATTGTTACAGATCAGATGCAACCGTTTACTTCTGATTTGGTTATTACAAATAAGATACCGTGGGACTATAACCCGGATGCTTACAATGAACTGGCAGATGATACATTGAACAGGCTTGCCTGTAATGATCCGGTTATCAGAATGTTGTTGGAAGAAGTTATTGGTTATTGCTTTTACAGAAAGAATGAATTAGGGCAGGCGTTTATGCTTACTGGTGATAAAGCAAATGGAAAGTCTACATTTATAAGCTGCATAAGAACAATTCTCGGTGAAGCAAACACATCTGCATTGGATCTGAAAGAACTGGGGGACAGGTTCAGTACATCTATGATATTCGGAAAGCTGGCAAATTTAGGTGATGATATCGGTGATGATTTCTTGCAAGGTTCTCAGGTGGCAGTATTTAAGAAAATTGTTACTGGTGACAGAATCAAGGCTGAAAGAAAAGGTCAGGATCCGTTTGAATTTAACCCATATACAAAGCTACTGTTCAGTGCCAATGATATTCCAAGAATGAAAGACAAAACTGGCGCAGTTCTCAGACGTTTAGTTATTATCCCATTTAATGCCAGATTCTCAAAGTATCTGGAAGATGGAGTTACAATTGACCCTAAATTCCGTCCTTATATTAAGTATGAACTGAATGAACAAAGTTCAGTAGAATACATGATTAAGATTGGTATTGATGGACTGAAAAGAATCATTGAAAATAATGGTTTCACTAAATCGAAAAAAGTTCAGCAGCAGTTGGATGAATACGAAAATGAGAACAACCCTATTAAAGCATTCATTGAAGATAATGGCATTGAAAGTATTGAGAACGAAGCAACAGCAGACGTATATAAAAGATATCAGGTATTCTGTGCAGATAATAATATGCAGCCTATGGGTAAGATTGTATTCAGTAAGCAGATCAAGAAAAGACTTCACCTTGAAATTATATCCAGCAGAATAGATAACACGGTCAGAAAGATATTTGTAAGGGAGTGATAAAGATATGATTGATAAGACATGTCGGACATGTATTGACAACGAAGATGGTTTTTGTGATCGCAAGGGAATCTTAGTAGATGATGAGGATTCCTGTGAAAAACATAGAGAAGATTGGCGTGACAGATTACTGGATCATTTTCTCAGAGGTCACGGAAAGGGGAGATAATGTGGGGTACTTTATTATTGGGACATTGTGTTTCATCAGTGGACTTGCAATGGGGGTGTTCTTAACATCCCTTATCGTAGCTGGAGCAGATGATAATATTGGAGAAGTTAATGAGTTGGGGGATGATGAGAATGAGTTATAAGAACAGTGAGGGTTATTCAGATCCGACAGCGGGTGTTGCAATGGGATCTGCCAAGAAACAGGAGCAGGAGATTGACAAGCTGAACCATAAGGTTATGCAGTCGTTCAGACTGCTGCTTGATCTGGCAGGATTTGAGATTGTCGGACGTGTCACACTGAGACATAAGAAATCAGGGCGTATCTTTAAGTAGGAAAGAGGTGTTGTGGAATGACCGCAAAAGAGTATCTGAACCAGATCAGGGAGAAAGATGCAGCCATAAACAGAATGATACGGCAGAAAGAAAACTTAAAAGGTATGCTGTATACTATTGGCAGTCCTGATACTGGTGAAAAAGTGCAGACCAGTAAATCTGGAAGTAGTCGTTATGAAGAACTGTTTGCAAAGATTTCAGAAAAAGAGGATGAAATCAATAATAAAATTGATGATCTGGTTGGACTGAAGATAAGAATTTGTGAACAGATTAATGAGTTACCGGATGATGTACATATCTCTGTTTTATATGAAAGATATGTTGAACTGAAAAGTTGGAACCAGATATCTGATGATATGAATTACAATGTGAGATATTTATTTCATATTCATGGAGCGGCACTGAACGAATTTTATCAGATGTATGAGCAGGAAATAAATGCAGATGTATAACAAACATTGAGGGTTGGTGTAGTGCTGACCCTCTGTTTTTATGTTTTTGTAACTAGTTTGGGTGTTTGTAACTAGTTTGTAACTGGTTTTGTAACTCATTTATCCCTTGATTTTACTGGATGTAACTAATGTAACTAATTTTGAGAATGTTCTTATTATATTATTTTTTATATAATGTATATCAGTAAGAAGTAATAAAAATAATATATATATATATAATAGTATATAGTAAAAATTAGTTACATCAGTTACAAAAATGTCGGAAACCCAGTAAAATCAAGGGCTGAGAGTGTAACTGATTAGGGTAAAATGAGTTACAAACGAGTTACAATTAGTTACAAAACTGGTTACATCTGAAAATAAATGACATAATCTGAGTCAGAGTTGATATAAAAGCAGTCTGATTTGACTTGAATATGAGTCAGGAAAGCTGATATTGTGTAGACTGTTCAATCAGACATGAAGCGCATCCTTTTGTCATGGGGATGTGCTTTTTACTTTGTCCGGGAAATATAGCTGTTTACTCCTTTACAGCTTCCCGGATTTTTCGATATACAAAAACCGACGAATGAGAGGTGGTGGGGCTTGGCAAGAGCACCAGATCAGAGAATAGAACAAGCTAAAGAATTATATGAAAAAGGTCTGAAATTAATAGATATATCCAAACAACTTGGAGTTCCAGAAGGGACGGTTCGACGATGGAAATGTACCCATAAATGGGATAGTGAACGTTCGGATAAAAAAAGCGAACGTTCGGAAAGAAAAAAAGGTGGTCAGCCGGGAAATAAAAATGCAGTCGGTGGACCACCGGGAAACAAGAAAGCTGAGAAGTATGGATTCTTTTCAAAATACTTGCCGGATGAGACGAAAGAGATTTTTGACGCAATTGAACATGCAGATCCGCTGGACCTGTTGTGGCACCAGATACAGATTGCATATGCTGCCATTGTGAGAGCACAGCGGATAGCTTATGTTAAGGATCACCAAGATAGAACCATCAACAAAATTGGTGAGAAAGATGGTGAGACTGTATCAGAGGAACGTTGGGAAGTACAGGAAGCATGGGACAAACAGAATAATTTCTTAAAGGCACAGGCAAGGGCGCAGGCTGAATTAAGCCGCATGATAAAGCAGTATGACGAAATGCTTCATGCAAACTGGGAACTGGCTACTGAAGAACAGAAGACAAGGATCCAGTCAATGAAAGCAAAAGCCCAACTGAATGATGTTGAAGAAACAGCGGATGATGGATTCCTGGAAGCATTAAATTCTTCTGCTGCTGAGGATTGGAATGATGAAGAAACAGGTATTTAAGTTTCAGCCATTCTCAAAGAAACAACGCAAGGTATTGAATTGGTGGTGTGATAACTCACCTGTAAAAGATGCAGATGGAATAATTGCAGATGGTGCTATTAGATCAGGAAAGACAATATCAATGTGCTTATCATTTGTCATGTGGTCAATGTCCAATTTTGACGGGCAAAACTTCGGTATGTGTGGTAAGACTATCGGATCATTCAGGCGAAATGTGCTGTTCTGGCTGAAGCTGATGTTGAGAAGCAGGGGTTATTCTGTTACGGATCACAGGGCTGATAACCTTCTGGTAGTCAGTCGTGGGGATGTAGAAAACTTTTATTATATCTTCGGTGGTAAAGATGAAAGGTCACAGGATCTGGTGCAGGGTATCACATTGGCCGGTGTGTTCTTTGATGAAGTGGCATTGATGCCGGAATCATTTGTCAATCAGGCTACTGGACGTTGTTCGGTTGATGGCTCAAAGATGTGGTTCAACTGTAACCCTGACGGCCCGTATCATTGGTTCAAACAGAACTGGATTAACAAATGCAAGGAAAAGAACATCCTGTATCTGCATTTTACAATGGATGATAACCTGTCATTGTCTGAGAAAATCAAGACAAGATACAGGAGCATGTACACTGGGGTGTTTTACAAGCGGTACATCCTCGGGTTATGGGCTGTTGCTGAGGGAATTATTTATGATATGTTCAGTGAAGATGAACATATTGTCAAATATGATGAAATAAAAGGTAAACTGATAAATAATCCTTCATGCAGATATGTGTCATGTGACTATGGTACCCAGAATGCTACTGTATTTCTGCTGTGGAATAAAGCCACTGATGGGAATTGGTACTGCATCCGGGAATATTACTATTCAGGACGTGACAAGTCAAAACAGAAAACTGATGCAGAATATGCAGAAGACTTGAAAAAGTGGCTAGGTGATACCAAAATCAGGGCAATGATTGTGGATCCATCAGCTGCTTCTTTTATTGCGGAACTGAGAAAACGAAAATATAAAGTATTGAAAGCAAGAAATGATGTACTGGATGGTATCAGGCTGGTTGCTACACTGCTGAACCTTAAAAAGCTGTTCTTCTGCAATAGCTGTGAAAACACCATTGCTGAGTTTCAGTCATACATCTGGGATGAAAAGGCAGCAGATAGGGGAGAAGATAAACCAGTAAAACAGCACGATCATGCAATGGATGCTGTCAGATACTTTGTTTATACGATTTTGAGTAATCAGCTGGCAAAGCTGAAAACTATGAAAGGTTGATAGTTATGCGTGTATTTACATTACCAGCTGAGAACTGGAATGAATTGAGTATTGATAAGCAGGTTATCCGACACCTGATATTAAAACACAGGAGTCTTGTGGATCACCTGATTACTCTTGAAGACTACTATGAGGGAAAACATAAGATCCTGAATGATAAGAACCGGGAGAACAAATTGGTATGCAACCATGCAAAGGATATTTCTGATACTGCCAGTTCATACTTTATCGGTAACCCGGTTACATATAAGGCACAGACAGATATCACAGACCTGACGGATAAGTTAGAATACGCCGGAGCAGATGAAGCTGACGGTGACAACGGTCTGGACTTATCTATTTTTGGCAGGGCTTATGAATACATCTACACCAAAAAAGATGAAACAGACCTGATAAAACTGCTGATGGTGTGATTGTATCTTGTGAGCGTGACGCCATTGGAGACGTGGCAGTGGCTTTTGTCGGAACATCCGGTGTACAGATGGGATGGTTAGCGTCACAGGCTGATATGCTTGCAGAAGATTGGGTATTTGCAAAATAACAGAAAGGAGAAATACCAATGGTAAAAGTTAAATGTATTCAGAGATTTAATGATGTAACTCAGCCGGTTGAGAAGATGCAGCGTTTTCCAGGCGCAGTCTGGGAAGTAACAGAAGAAAGAGCGAAACATCTTGTGGCTGAAGGAGTGGTTGAAATTGTGACAGAGAAAACAACCACAGCAAAAGCACTTGAGAAGTAGAGACCTGAGGGTCTTTTTATTTTGTCTTTTTTCAGCAGACGTTAAAGAACTGTAAATCTAAGACGAATGACCCAGGCCCATCACGGGAATAGGTTGGGCGGAAAGGATAAATATGAGAAATAAAGTTTTTAGAGCACTTACACAGTGCAGATGCAAGGTTCCTATGAATTTACAGCTTTTTGCAGAAGGAGATGGTGCCGGTTCCGGTGATGATTCTGGTAACGGTGGTGGATCCGGTAGCGGTGAAGGTGATGATAGTGGGTCTGGTGATGATAAACCACAGTCATTTGATGATTTCCTGAAAGGGGAAGGGAACCAGGCAGAATTTGACAGAAGAGTCAACAAAGCAATTCATACTGCTGTTCAGAAAGCACAGGAAAAATGGGAAGCCCTGACAAACGATAAGTTGTCAGAAGCTGAAAAGCTGGCGAAAATGAACAAAGATGAAAAGGCGCAGTATATGCAGCAGAAAAAAGAAAAAGAACTTGCTGACAGAGAAGCAGCAATCACAAAGAGTGAGTTGAAAGCAGAAGCAAAAAATACACTTGCTGAAAAGAAACTTCCACCTCCTCTTGCTGATCTCCTTGTATATACAGACGCTGACAGCTGCAATAAATCCATTGCAACTGTAGAAAAGATTTTTCAGGAAGCTGTTGAAGCAGCAGTTCAGGAAAAATTAAAAGGCGGCGACCCTCAGAAGAAGGCACCAGAAGGTAACAAAGAACTGGAAGCGCAGGTTGAAAAATTAATGCGTGGATATTAAAGAAAAGGATAGGTGAAATATATGGCTATTAATACTTTAGCAACTGAAACCCTGTTTCAGCGTACTCTTGATAAGTTAGCTGTACAGGAAGCTGTAACTGGTTGGATGGATGCCAATGCAGGACAGGTTATTTACAGCGGTGGTAAAGAAGTAAAGATCCCGAAACTGTCTGTTCAGGGACTCGCAAACTATGACCGTGACAACGGGTATGTTATGGGTGGTGCTACTATGGCATACGAAACACTCACAATGACACAGGACAGAGGACGTAAATTCCAGCTTGACGCAATTTCCCAACAATTCAGTATGTGGAAGAAAATAACAGTGTGTGGGAACGTACTGACAATGCTGAACAGAAGGCTAAAGTATCATACAAGATTGATATATGGCACAATCAGAACACATCTGATACAGCCCTTGCAGTTGATGCTGCTATTTCCGCTTTAGGTCTGGTGAGAACCTACTGCGGTGATGCACCGGATCCAAGCGGATTGAAACATAAAGTAATGCGCTATGAGGGAATCATTGATATGAGTTCTGATTTAGTGTACTGGAATTAAGAAAGAGGTGAAGACAAATGTTAGCAAATGGTACAAAACTGGGGTATTCTAAGACAGCCCCTTCTGGCAGTTCTGCATCTTATACTGACTTGCCGGGACTGAAAGAAATCCCGGATGTTGGAACAGATCCTGAAAAAGTAGATAACACAGTTTTGACAGATAAACACAAAGTGTATGAAAAAGGTATCGGTGATCTGCCTGAAATGACATATAAGTTTAAATATGACAACACGAAAGCAGACTGTCCTTATCGTACACTGAGAAAAGCAGATCAGGATGGAACAGTACTGTATTTCAGAGAAACTGATCCAGATAAAACAACTCTGGATTTTGGTGCTACGGTATCAGTAAAACGTACAGGCGGTGGTGTCAATGGTGTAATTGAATTTGAAGTAACTATGACTGTACAGACAGATATTACTTATACAGACCCGGCATAATGTTGGGTCTTTTATTGATGAAATTCAGGAGGATATAACATGGGTGGTTTAGATGAAGAAGTAAAAAATCAGGAAGAAAAAACAAAAATTGTAGATTTGGATGAAGAAAAAAAGAAAAGAAAGCCTTTTCATTATTGGACAGTAGGTGGCAGAGATTACCATCTGAAACTCAAAGCGTCCAACATTGAAAAGCTGGAAAATAAATATAAATGTAACGTCATGCATCTGGTTGATGATATGCCAGCCTTGTCAGTAATGCTTACTATCATTCAGGCTGCAATGCTTCCGTGGGAACATGGAGTTAAGTATGATGATATTCTGAACCTGTTTGACAAATATGTTGAAGAGGGTGGAAGTCAGATTGACTTATACAAAGATGTTGTGATTCCGACTTTGGCGGTATCCGGTTTTTTTACACCGAAGATGGCAGCGGAAATTCTGGAAGCAACGGACGAAGAGCTGTAACAACTACAACAGAGTATTTGTGGGCGATTTACCCGGATGCATTAGATTGTGGAATACGGCCTGAATTATTTTGGGATTCTACCCTAAATGAAATTGTGGATATGATGGAAAGTTACATCAGATGCAGGGCAAGAGACAGAAAGCAGCAGATCAGTGATAACTTCATTTTATCCAAGGCACTCACATTAAACCTTTCAACTTTGTTCAATGACAAGGCTGAATTTTGTAATCCATGGGATTTTTACCCACAGACATTTAAAGAAGATAAAGAGGACTATGAACATCAGAAACTGGAAGCGTCACTTGCTGATTATAGAGACAAGCGTAGACGGTGGGCTGATGAATTTAACAGACGTAGGCGGCAGGGGATGTAACCCTGCTTATTTTATTGTCAGGAAGGGGGTGAAAATGTATGGGTGATACACTTGCAAAACTGAAAGTCATTCTGGAAGCGTCCACATCTTCTTACAAGAAAGAGATGGAAAAAGCCCAAAAAGTGACTAAAAGCGTCAGTGATTCTGTTAAGTCTGAAACATCAAAAGTCAAACAGGCTATGAAGATGGATGATGCAACAGAATCAGTAAAAAAGCAGGTTTCTGTGTTCCAGAAAATGAAACAGGCAATTACTAAATATCAAGTAAAGGCCGGAATAAAAGTGCCGACACAGGATTTTCAGGAATTGCAGTCGGGTATAAAAAAGGCAGAAGGTACACTTAGCTCTTTAATTGCGAAGCAGGAAAAGTACGAAGCAATTGGCGTAAAAAAGAACAGTTCAGCGTGGAAGTCATTACAGTATGACATTCAGGGTGCAAAAAATGAGATTGAAGGGTACAAAAATGAAATGGCAGAAATGCAGTCAAACGGTACTGCATTTACAAGGGGCTATTCCCTACCAAAAGAAATTTTTAAGGGACTTGGCAAAGGTGCGTTAGGTCTTGGAAGTTTGGGACTGAATGCTGCTCAAAAAGGCTGGGGTGGTTTGAAAAAGGTTATCAGCGGTACTGCATCAGTACTGACAAAAGTTACCACAGTCATTAAAAGAACATCCGGTGCATTCGCTGCGCTCATACAGAAGTTCACAAGCGGTATTCCTATTTTACGAAGGTTCACAGGTGCAACAAAATCAGCATCTGGTGGACTGGGCGGTGGATTAAAAAACATTCTCAAATATGCGTTCGGTATCAGGTCACTTTTTGCTTTGGTGAATAAGCTGAGGAGTGCGTTAGTAGATGGATTCAAAAACCTGGCACAGTACAGTGGTGAGACAAATAACAGTATTTCAATGCTGATGTCTTCTCTGACGCAGTTAAAGAATGCATTTGCAGCAGCATTTGCACCTATTTTGAATGTGATCGCACCTATTTTGAATACACTGATCCAGAAGATTATTTCTGTAGTTAATACATTTGGTCAGTTGACGAGTGCATTAACAGGTAAAACGACTTACATTAAAGCGAAAAAAGTTCAGCAGGATTACGCCAAGAGCCTGAACAGTAATGCCAATTCAGCTAAAAATGCCAAAAAAGCAAATGAGGAATTGAAACGTACCATTCTGAGTTTTGACCAGATCAACAAGATGGATGATAACAGCAGTTCTGACAGTAACAGTGGAATAGCTGATACGTCAGGCGGCTTATCACCTTCTGATATGTTTGAGACTGAAAGCATTCCTTCAAAGATTAAAGGAATTGCTGACATGATTAAGCAAGCCTGGAAGAATGCTGATTTCACAGAAATCGGTGCTATGGTCGGTAACAAACTAAACGCAGCACTGAACAGCATCCCGTGGGATAAGATCAAGAACACCTGCAACAAGATTGCAAAGAGTGTTGCCACTTTCCTGAACGGTTTCCTTGAAACTGTTGACTGGAAACTGGTTGGTAATACCCTTGCACAAGGTATCAATACCGCCTTTGGTATGGCAAATACCTTTGCCGAAAATTTCCACTGGGATAGCCTTGGAAAAGCAATTGGTAATGGTATCAATGGTGCGTTGGGCGGTCTTGACTGGAATCTGATACAGGAAACTGTACGCAATATTGCAACAGGAATCACTGATACACTAAACAGCTTCATTCAGACAACTGACTGGGCGTTAGTTGGTCAGTCGTTCGGTAATGGTATCAATACCATTCTGGATTTCTTTCATACTGCCATCAATAACTTTGATTGGATGGGCGCTGGTACAGCACTTGCAGATTTTGTCAATAATGCAGTAAATACCATTGATTTTGTCAATTTAGGGCAAACTATATCAGATGGAATCAAGGGTGTTTTTGATTTTGGTATAGCTGCTATTGAAGGTATTGACTGGTGGACAATTGGTGAAAAAGTCCGTGATGGTTTAGCGGCTATTGACTGGAACGGTATAGCTGATGGTTTCTTTGAGCTTATTGGTGCCGCATTTGGTGGCCTATCTGCATTTTTTGGTGGTCTTCTTTCTGATGCAGTTTCTGGTGCTCAGAAATACTTCCAGAAGAAGATTGAAGAATGCGGTGGAAATGTCGTAAAAGGTATTTTCAAAGGTATCAAAGATGCTATTGTTGGCATTGCGGAGTGGATAAAGGATCACATTTTTACACCGTTCATGAAAGGTTTTAGGGCCGCATTTGGTATTCATTCACCTTCAACCGTTATGGCTGAACAGGGTGGATATATCATTGATGGTCTGCTGAAAGGTGTGAAAGATAATATCAGCAAGTTCCTGAATTATATTAAAGAGATTCCAGGCAAGGTACTGAAAGCAATTGGAAATATCAAGAACAAAGTCTTGCAAAAAGGTTCTGACATTGTTTCCGGTCTGAAAGATGGATTTACAGAGAAAGTTTCTACATTTACCAGCGTTCTTGGTACACTTCCTGAGACAATCAGGAATGCTATTCCGAACCTGTTTGATGTAGGATCAAGTATCATTCAGAACTTTGCAAACGGATTTTCAAGTGTTCACATTCCTATGCCGCACATTGGTTGGGACTGGACAGGTGGAAGCATCCGCATTGGTAATTTCTCGTTTTCACTGCCACGTTTTAATCTGCAATGGTACGCAAAAGGCGGTTTCCCAGAAATGGGGCAGCTGTTCATTGCAAACGAAGCAGGGCCTGAGATGGTCGGTAAAATGGGAAGCCGAAACGCAGTAGCCAACAATAACCAGATTGTTGATGGTATCAAGAATGGTGTATTTGAAGCTGTACTTGATGCGTTCAATGCCAGTGGAATCCTTGAAAGGGATGATTCTGAAAAAGAAGTTACTCTTGAATTTACCCTGAAAGCCGACAGCGAAACACTGTACAAGGTAGTTCGCAAGGGTAAAAAGAAATATGATTACCGTTTTGCGGTAACTGAGACAATTTGACAGGGGGTGTCATATGGACAACATTGTAATCAAAGTGGGCGGTGTGGCACTGCCTAAAGAAGTGTCTAAATTCAAATGGAAAAAATCAGATGTTTCTGCAAAGAATGCAGGAAGAACACAGGATGTTAAGATGCACAAGAACAGACTTGCAAAAAAACGCACCCTGAGTCTTGGCTGGGTGAACCTGACAAAAGAGCAGATACACCAGATTCTTGTTGCATTTGACCCGGAATATGTAATGGTAACTTACTGGGATCCCTTAGCTGGTACTGATGTAACAAAGGAATTTTATACAGGTGATATGGAAGCAAACGTGAAATGGTGGGCGAAAGGTCATGAGCGTTATTCCACACTTGATTTTGATGTGATTGAGAGGTAATAGAAATGATTAATGTATCAACTGCATTCAAGGCAGCATTGGAAGATGATAACAGAAAATTTTCGGGATCCTGTACAATCACATTAAACGGAACTGGCAGGTCAACAAGTGTTAATATTGACAGCAGTCAACTGTGGGATAATGGTTTTGTGGTTGATGATTCTACATCTAACACGGGTGGTTTTGACATAGGTTCAGCAATAGTTCAGAAGTTTACGCTAAGGTTGAACAATATGTATGATGATTTTACAGAATGTGATTTCACCGGGGCTGTAATTTCAAATGTAAAAGTCTCATTAGATTTAGGTGATAAACAGGAATCTGTTTCTAAAGGTATATTCACAGTCAATGATACAAGTTATGATGGTGACATTATCACACTTGAATGCCTGGATAATATGCATAAGTTTGATATAAGTTACGAAAAAAGTAATCTTACTTATCCAGCTACGCTTTTGCAAATTGTACAGGATGCATGTAGGTGTTGCGGTGTAACTTTAGCAACAGATTCTTTACAGTTTGAGTATTACAATTATGTGATTCAGGAAAAACCAGATGATAGCACTATAACATTTCGAGATGTCCTGACATGGGTCGGTCAGATTTCAGGTCATTTCTGGAAATGCAATAAAAGTGGTCAGTTGTCAGCTGGTTGGTACAATATGTCAGATCTGTCAGCTGGTAAGAATATACACACCTTACAGACGAATGTTGTCACAGACGTAAATGTTGATATGGATGATGTTGTAATCACATGTATAAGAATTGTAACTGAGGATGAAAATTCTAATCAGGTAACTTTTCAGTCTGGTTCAGATGGGTATGCTATTGTTATCGACAGTAATAAATTTATCAATAAGGACAATGCAGCTGAAATTGCGTCAATGGGTGGTGGACGTGTTGTTGGATTGAGGTTCAGACCAATGACTGTCAGTTCATTGCAAGACCCTACGATTGAAGCAGGGGACGGGGCAATAGTATATGACCGTAAATTAAAGTCATATAAGACTTTTTTTACAAACGTTGTATTTTCTATTGATGCAGATAATCAAATGTCAAATGACGCAGAATCAGCACTGCGTAACAGTGCCGAAAGATTTTCAGAAGCATCAAAAATTTATCAGAATCTGAAAAAACATTTAAATAAAAATAAAACTGAATGGGAAAAAGCAATGGAAGAACTGGAAAAGGCAATGAAAGATCAAGTGGGCCTTTATCCAGTTATTAAAACACTGGATGATGGAAGCAAAGTATATTATATGTGTGACCATCAGACACTGGAAGAATCCCAGGTTGTGTTTGAACTTAATGGAAAAGGTTGGGCAGTAAGTACAGACGGTGGAAGAACATGGAACGCAGGTTTACTTGTGGATGGTACCATGATAACAAAGATTTTGAACAGTATTGGAATTAATGCGGATTGGATCAATACCGGGGCTTTTACCGTCCTTGATTCTGATGGAAATATCATGTTTAAAGCTGACACTGCAACCGGGCGTGTGGATATTGTAGCAAATTCTTTTCAATTGAGGGGGAAAACTCTTGAAGAGATAGCGAAAGAATCAACAAAGAATTACGTTGACGCAGTTATTGGGGATAAGATAAAGGATATAAACACACAGTATTTTGATTCCTATGACCCTACGCTTACCAATAAGCCAGCGTCAGACTGGACTGATGCGGATGCGAAGGAGAAACACATTGATGATATTTTCTATAACACCAATACTAAGAAAATGTTCCGTTTCGTCAAGATTGATGGCGTTTATAGTTGGGAAAACTTTGATGATCCTGATATAAAAGCTGCGCTTGATGCTGCATCAACGGCACAAGATACCGCAGATGGAAAAAGACGAGTGTTTTTGGTTACACCTAAACCACCATATGATGAGGGTGATATGTGGGTTACCTCTACCACTGATGGAAAAGGTGAAATAAAAATCTGCAAAACCCCCAGACAATCTGGTGTATTTTCATCTGCTGATTGGATCAGTCCGTCTTATGTGGATTCTGATGATGTGGATAATGCGATTAATGAGTATGATACCAGTTTAGGGCAACCGGAAATTTTTAATAAACTGACCAATAACGGAAAAAACAAAGGTATTTATATTCAGGACGGTGAACTGTATATAAATGCAAGCTATATCCTGTCTGGCGTTTTAGCAGGAAAACTGATCAATGGTAAAGGGCTGAATGTCACAGACAAAGATGGACAGGTTACATTGAAAATTGATGATGATGGGAATGTCTATATTAAAGCAACCGAATTTTCTCTGGAAGGAAAAAATATCAGTGATGTTGTGGCGGCAGAATCTGGTAAATTTAGGACTTTGAATGTGATCTTATCGAATGAATATCAGGGAATCCCAACAGATGAAGATGGGGATTATACTTCTTTTCCATCATGTAGCACTACAGTAAAGGTTTTGTATGGATCGGAAGATGTTACAAAAACTTCTATTATTCAGTGGACTCCATCCAGTGGTGTATATGGGAATGCATCCGGGGAAACGTATACAGTTACTGGGTTAATGGCAGATACAGGTACCGTAAAAGTTACTGTGACAAGAGGAAGCCTGACAGCCGAAAAGATATTTGCCATTGCAAAGCAGAAGCAAGGAATCCAAGGAATACAGGGACAGACTGGTGCAACAGGCGCGACTGGTGCTACGGGCGCTACAGGTGCAACCGGTGCTACAGGAAATGGCATTTCCTCTGTCACAACCTATTATCTTGCAACTTCCGAATCCAATTATGTATATACATATACAAGTGGATGGACGACTTCTGTGCAAAGCCCAACGACAAGTAAGCCGTATCTGTGGTCATATCAGACAACTTACTACACAAACGGTACTTTCAGCAGCACAACGCCGCATATCATTGGTGTGCGTGGTTCCAACGGAGAAGATGGTAAAGATGCAGGTGACCTGACACAGGAACAGATATTTAACATTCTGACAAATAATGGACAGACACAGGGGATTTATTTACAGAATGGAAAAGTATATATAAATGGATCATATATAAAATCTGACAGCATTACGGCGAGCAAGCTGAGCATTACTGATTTATATGCTATTGGAGCGAAGCTTGGTGGATGGACTATTAATAGCACATATCTGCAATCGGCTGGCGGTGCAATCAAATTGTATTCAAGTGGATCATATAATGGAAAAATTAAGATAGGAAATGTTTCTTTAGTAGCAAATTCCAATGCCCTGGAAGTGCGAAGCGGAATGAAAATAATTTGTGGAAATCCTAAAAATTTTTCAGACGGAACAGATAGACTTATGATATATAACTTGTCGCATGTATCATCCGGTGGACATATGGTTTTTGATACGGATGGCGCAACTGTTGCATACCTGTCAAGTTCTTCAAAACGTTATAAAGATCATGTGTCAAACATGACTATTGAGGAAGCAGAAAAGATTCTAAGTATACCTGTTGTATGGTTCAAATATAAAAAAGGCTATTTAAATCCTACTGATTGGCTTAACGATAAAAGGATACCTGGATTCTATGCCGAAGATATTTACAATATTTTCCCGGAAGCAACACAGTTGAACGAAGCAGGAGAACCAGAAGACTGGAATTTCCGTGTAATGATTCCGGCAATGATGAAAGTTATTCAGGATCAGAATGAAAGAATTAATACATTGGAAGATACAGTGAGCGCATTGAACGAAAGACTGAACAAATTAGAGGGAATGTTGAAAGGGGTGGTTAAATAATGCTGATTGCGAATTTCACCAATTATGGTGAAGAAATTACAGTAGACGGACTTTGGCAATATGATTATGGTCAAAGATTACAAATTAATGGACTTAATCTCCCGGATGTATTTGAGGTTCATTTATTCTGGAAGGGATTGGAAGAAGCAAAAGTTGTAACAGGTTATAGCGAGAATAATAAGTTTTATGTTGATATTCCAAACGAGTCACTTAAACAGAGACAAGCTATCACTGTTTATATTTATCTATCAACACCTGAAACAGGAAAAACTGTAAATACCGTGATGATGTTTGTAAATAAACGGCCAGAGCCTGAAGGATTTGAAATTCCCGAAGACATTGATTTATTCCACCACACATTGACCGCTGTTGGGGAATATACAAGGCAGACAAAAGAAGCTGCACATATAGCAGATACCAGAGCAACCGAGTCGGAATCCTGGGCACATGGGCATAAACTTTATCCAGAACGGGATAAAGATAATGCAAAGTATTATGCAGATCAGGCGAAACAAGTTGCGACAAAGAATGGCTTCTGCCACATGGAAATACGGGAAGATGGACATCT
>OLOR01002147.1_pt1 | contig 16052 bp, 15 predicted proteins | sample 1672521 | NCBI WGS metagenome assembly OLOR01 (sample SAMEA3136695, study PRJEB25190) | human gut metagenome | biome: human gut; feature: human-associated habitat; material: faeces | place: Austria | collected 2013
GCCCAGACCCGGGCCGGGGAAGGGCTGGCGCTCCACCATGTTCTCGGGCAGGCCGAGCTCGCGGCCGACCACGCGCACCTCGTCCTTGTAGAGCAGCTTGACGGGCTCGACCAAGTCGAACTGTAGGTCCTCGGGCAAGCCGCCCACGTTATGATGCGCCTTCACGCCGTCCTTGGACTCGAGGATGTCGGGGTAGATGGTGCCCTGGGCGAGGAAGTCGACCTCGTCGCCGACCTTGCGCGCCTCCTCCTCGAACACGCGGATGAACTCCGCGCCGATGATCTTGCGCTTTGTCTCGGGCTCGTCGACGCCGGCCAGCAAGTCAAGGAAACGGTCCGCGGCGTCCACGTAGACGAGGTTAGCGTCCATCTGGTTCTGGAACACGTCCACCACCTGCTCGGACTCGCCCTTGCGCATGAGGCCGTGATTCACGTGCACGCAGATGAGGTTCTTGCCGATGGCCTTGATGAGCAACGCCGCCACGACAGAGCTATCGACGCCACCGGAAAGAGCCAGCAGCACCTTGCGGTCGCCGACCTGCTCGCGTATGGCCTGTACCTGCTCGTCGATGAATGCCTGGGCGAGCTCGGGAGTGTTGATGCGTGCCATGGAATCGGGGCGGACGTTCGGGTCCATGCGGGCCTCCTTGCGATCGGGTGAAGCTGGTCATGTTTGCGAAAACGATTATAGCGAAAGCGCCGTTGCGGTTTTGGCAACAGCGGCACGTTTACCGCACCAGGCCAAGGACCCGGACGCCATTATCATCGAGATATCGAAGGATAGGGTTTGAGGGAAAGGACGAGACCATGAGCAACGACCTCGTAGTTCTCATCGTCATGATCGTGCTGCTGGTTGGTGGCGGACTGCTGCTCAACTTCCAGATTCGCCGCACCGAGCGCAAGGACAAGCTCGAGCAGGCCGCGAATGAGAATGCCGTGAAGTCCACGGGCGCCGCGACAAAGCAGAAGAACGCAGCCTAGCGGTCGACGACACAAAAGACCCAAGCGAAGAGGAGTCCCATTCGTGGGCTCCTCTTCGCTATGTGGCGTTTCCGGACGATAGCGGTCCCGTCCCCTTGTTATCATAAGATCGCGAACGAGAGGTCGAGCCGATCCGGGTGATGAGATGAATTTCGAGTATCTTGACGAGTTTGTCCACTTGGCACGCAGCCTGAGCTTCCGGCGCACCGCGGAGCACTTCTTCGTGAGCCGCTCGGTCATCAGCCGTCACATGGCCGCGCTCGAGGAATCGCTCGGCGCGCTCCTCTTCGTGCGCGACACGCACGGCGTCGAGCTGACAGATGCCGGTGAGGTCTTCCTGCAGGAGGCCCGTTCCCTGTTGCGTGGATGGGAACTCGCGCAAGAGCGCGTCAGGGCCGTCTCCGGCACCGGTGACAAGCTCGTGCGCATCGGCTACCTGCGTAACGGCGCGCGACCCTTCCTCGTACGGTTCGTGAACTCCATGGCCAAGGAGCATCCTAGCATCCGGTTATCGCTCCTGTGCATGAAGTACGGCGAGCTGCGTCAGGCGTTGGAGGAGCACGGCGTCGATGTGGCGATCGGCATGAACGTGGACAGCTCCATCTCGTCCGATTACCGGTCCACCCCCATCTATCGCGACCACTTCGTCATCGCATGCAATCGCGCGAATCCCTTGGCGTCCATGGCCAGTGGTATCACCGTCGACGACCTGCGCGACCAGAGGCTCCTCATTCCCGACAGCTACATGTCCTCGGGTCTCGCCGAGGGCATTCGGCCGTTCGTGGACGACGAGACCCTTGCCGAAGCCGAAGAGCTCTACATGGACATGGACCTGCTCTACCTGAAGCTCCGCACCGAGAACTGCGTCGCGTTCGTCTCGGACATGAACGCCTCGATGTTCGACGGGACGCTTTCGATCCTTCCCATACGTGACATGGACTTCTGCTTCGACATCAGCGCCTTCTACCACGACGAGTTCACGGGCGATGTCTACGAGGCATGCCGTAGGACATTCGAGGATTGCCGTCGCGCGTTGGAAGACGAGGTCGACGTGTCACTGCATTGGGCGCAGGAGTAGTCCAGACAGGTTCCCGGCGCTCTCGTTCGATGCGCGCAGGACTATGAGGCAAAACCGGCGGCCGCGAGGTCCTGGGAGATGAGCCAGCGCAGATAATCGGAACGTTTGAGCCCAAGATCACTGGCACGCCTGTCCATAGCGCTGACATGCTGCTCGGTATCCTTGAAGGTCACGACTTGCAAGGGTTCGCCGAACTTCAGGGGACGACCATATGTGACTTCGCCAACGGGCTCGCCGGGAAGCTCTCCACGCTCCCATGCTGCCGACCACTCCTCGACTTGCGCTTGTGAGATACCGAAGCGCTCCTCGATTTCTTCTGCCGTCATCATCACGCCCACCTCCTTTTCAGGCCCAATTCCCTCATCACTTTCTCCGAAGGCGGAGCCATGGCATGAAAGATCAAGAGCACATCCCCGAGATCTTTTACGACAAGCTGAATCAACATTCCATCCGCTGTCGCGCTTACGGCAACGATCTCATCTTCCCGTGGCGCCGTCCTGCGTTGCTTCGCGATGAAGTGTTCCCACGCATACAGGATGTCCGACTTGGGAATCCCGTGCTTCAGGGCGTGAGGATGCACCACTACCTCAAACATGGTTTGCCCTATTTCGTATTACGTAATTATACGGGATGAAACACGTGCGCACAATGACCTCCTGACCTTCGAATGGCTGTCCTTCTCGTCGAAGTTAGGAGGCTTCCAACCGGAACATTTGTTCGATTATAACACAGAAGGACCAGGCAAACGGAGGGTTGTCTGCCTGGCCCTTCAAGCCGCCGATTCTAGGGGATGCCCCAGCAGGGACAATCGGCGTTTTATATGGGGTGCGATGCGGCGCCGGAGTCGGAGCGCCGCATCGCCGAATCTACCTTATGCCGTCGCCTGGCTATGCGGGCGCACCGGGGACGGGAGGAGCTCCCGGCGTCGGTGCCGACGGGTCGCTGGGGGCCGCGCCCGTGGGAGCTGCGTTCTGCTGGAACTCCAGGCCCGGGGTCCAGTCGCGGCTATCCGCCGATTCGGTGCCAACGGGGCCGTTTCCCATCGGGGCGCCGCATTCCGCGCATACCGTCACGCCGATGAAGTTCTCGTGGCCGCATTTGGGGCAAACGGGGCTCGCCATGTCAACAGTCGGTGGTCTAAAGCACATTTTTTCGATCCTCTCTATCCGTTCTCCTACAAATCACGCATGCGCGTACAGGCGCACGCTCTCGACGTTCAATGATTCGGAAGCGTCCATGTTATGCAGGGTCTTTCCGTCAAAACCGTCCTTGCTGAAACTGATGGTGTAGTACCCGGGCTCGAGCCCCTCCAGCATGAACTCGCCGAAAGCGTCGCTTTGCGTAGCGTATGTGCAGCCGAGAATCTGGTGCGTGGCGACGACGGTCACGTCATCAAGCACGTCGCGGCCGTCTCCCGTGCACGTTTCACCCGCGATGAAGGGACGTGGGAGTTCCTGGTACAGGACCTGCGGTTCCGTGCCGTATTCGGGGTGCAGGAGCTCAAGGGGCTTTGGCATGAGCTCCTCGGAGCCTAGGTCGTCGGTGTCTACGAAGCGCAGGGCGTCGGTCGGGCATGCGTTCACACAGCGCGGCAGACGTCCGGCATCTGTCAGGTGCGCACACATGATGCACTTCTGGGGGATGTCGAGCTCCTCGTTCCAGTAGACGACGCCATATGGGCAGGCGTCCATAATGGCACGCTGGCCCTTCGCTTTCTCCAGATCGAAGATGACGATGCCGTCCTCGCGTCGGTAGGCCGCGCCGTCTTGGGCCGCCTTCATGCAGGGAGCGTCGGCGCATTGCTGACAGACGAGCGGGATGCGGTCCATGCGGACACGCTCGCCATCTCCCACCTCGTGGTTGAGAATGTGAATCCAGTACTGTCGCGGCCCCTGAAGCGCGGCGAGCGGGCTCCAGTCGTTATCGCAGAACTCGTCCTTGCAGGCGGTCTGGCAATTGCGGCAGTCGATGCACTTCGCTGCGTCGATGAGAAACGTCTTCATGGTTAGCCCTCCCTGTTCCACGTGCGGAACTTGCCGTCGAAGCCCTCGGGATACTGCTCTTTCAGCGCATCCAGATCGGCCTTCTCGACCTCGAACAAAACGGAATTGAACGCACCGCCCACGTGATGGACGGACATCGGGTTGTTGTTGGCCAGCACATTGCCGTCTCCACCGCGGTCGATGGTGTGCACGTCTCCCGATAGCGGATCTTGCCAGGCGCCATAACTCAGCCATGCGACACCCGGGATGAGACGCTTGGTGATGCGCACGCCAGCCATGACACAGCCACGACTATTGCGGCACAAGACGATGTCACCGTCGGAAAGCCCGCGCTCGGCAGCATCCACGGGATTCATCCACACGGGCTCATAGCCATAGCCATCGGGGCCGAACACCTTGTAGTTCTCACGCAGCCACTCGATGTCGTTGTACTTGCCGTGGAATCGATACTTCGGATGTGCCATGAGCATCTGGAGCGGGTATTCCTTCTTCATCTCGTCGGAGAGGTGACCTTCGCGCTCGGGGATGAAATGCGGCACGGGGGGAATCTCGGGATGGTTGTTGTAATGGTCGTATAGGCGCTTGCTGAATATCTCAGCCTTCCCCGACGGGGTATCCAGCGGATGGTTATCGGGATCCTCGTAGAACTCCTTGAACTGCTTGCACTCCTCGTAGTTCTCGGGCTTGGGCCACACGTAGTAGCCCTTCTCCTTGAATTCGTCGTAGCTCAGTGGGATGCTTGTGCGCGCGTACATCTTCTGCAGCAGCGATTCCTCATCGTTGCCCTCGATGTAGTACTCGCCGTATCCCAGACGGTTCGCAAGCTCCGTGTATACCTGCAAATCTGTCTTGCTCTCCCCTATCGGATCGACACACTTCTGGGTGAAGATGGCGTTGCGAAGGCCCACGTAGGAGGGCGGGATGTACTGACCGACGCTTGCGGGCTCGGTTATGTCCTGACGTTCGAACACCGTCGTGATGGGCAAAACGATGTCGGCGAATCGGCAGTCCCGGTCAAACCAGGGCGCGGCGACCACGAAGGTCTTCAGGTTCGGGCTGCGATAGGCGTCCAGGTGATGCTGGTAGTTGGGCGGGTTGGTGAGCGTCGAGCCGTGCAGCCAGATGAACTCGACCTCGGCACATCCAGCCATGGGATAGTCCATCTGCTCGAGGAACATGTCGGCGTTGAAGTTGTCCTGATGGCCGCCCTGCCAATGCTGCGGCGCGTTGTTCAGGCAGTCGTAGAGCTTCTGAAAGGTGATTTTCTGCGGAATGGGATTGGGATAGTACTTGTCCATGACGACGTTCATGCCACCGTCAGCATATCCGGTCGGCCCCACCTGGTTCTTCGCATCATAGGGTCCGCTGATGGACAAGCAGGTGCCCTGCATGCCCACTCCCGGCTTGCCAAGGCCTTGCATGAGCTGGAGCGTTCCCATCATGCGCGTGAACTCGTGGGCAAACTCACGGCGGCAGGCGCCGCCCTGCATGCACCATAACGAGGTCGGCCGCGTACCCCATTGACGGGCGAGCGCACGAATGACCCTTGGCTCGACGCCACAAATCTCCGACGCCCATTCGGGGGTCTTGGGAATGCCATCGTCACCTTCGCCCAAGATGTACGCCTTGAACGAAGAGCCCTTCGCGATACCCTCGGGCAGATGCTCATCATCGAAGCCGACCGCATGCGTGTCTAGATACGCCTGATCAAACAGGCCCTCGGTAATCCAAACGTAGGCGATGGCCGCTGCCATGGCAGTATCGGTGCCCGGGTAGATCCGGATCCACTTATCGGCGTAGTTGAGACCCGTCTCGTTCAGGAAGGGCTCCACGACGATAATCTTCTTGCCGAGATCACGCCAATACTGCCATAGCCGTGCCGTATCGATGCCACTGTAGATGCTGTGCATGAGCGGATCGTTGCCCCATAGAATGATGAGCTCGCTTTCGCGCGAGATGTCCTGGAGCGAATCGGGCGCGGCGGGAAGGCCGTGGCCTTGCCAATCGCCCCAGAGGAACGGCGCGCCGCATGCCCAGCCCTCCCAGCTGTTGGGCGTGAACTCGATGAAGGTGCCGCCAATCATGTGCCAGAAGCGGTACACGTCGGAGAAGACAAAGTGCAGACTACCCCACTCGGTATGGGCGGAATCGCAGTAGCCGATTCCGGAAGGCCCCTTGGTGGAGCGCACGCGGTTCATCTCGGCGACGATGAGGTCGAATGCCTCGTCCCAGCTGATGCGCTCGTATCCGGTGATGCCACGATTCTGCGGGTTTCGCTCGCCGTTAGGGTTCCAGTCCTTGCGCTTCATGGGATACTTGACGCGCGTTTCGGTAGATTGCATGGCCTTGTATGCCTGTCCCCATGGAAGGAGCGGAAGCGTCAAGGGCGGCCGGTACGTCTTGCCATTCACGCCGACTTCCCACGAGTCCACTTCCTCCTCCCGAAAGGAAATGGGGTCAACGCGAACGATCTTGCCGTCCTTCACGTCGACGAACATGGGCCCGGCCGTCGTACACGACGTGAAACGCTGCACGTCTGTCGGGTCCTGGTAGCTCTTCGGATCGCCCATAGCTGCCTCTTTCTCTCTCGATGTCCATAACCGGAGCAGCGAACGCCGCATATGCTAGAATCGCCCTGTCGTTGTCGCGATATCGCATAGCCGCCAGACGGGAATCTGGCTTGCGAACGTTCCGGCTGCTCCTTATGGCAAATCTTAGGGAGATGAGAGGCGCTAGGCAGTCGCCCAACGCTATCAAAAGCTCGCTCCGTGTCATATCAGAAGTAGTATTGGGGGCATGATATGGCTGTGCAACCGGCTATGACGGACGAAGCAGACACTCAGGAGAAGACAACCCAGCAGGAAGACGGCGCGGTGCTGAGCACCGTCACCTATGGCGCATATTGGGGATTCCTCATCACCTGCCTCGTCTTTCCCGTGGCGACGCAATCGGCTGTCGGGGCAAAGCTCACCATACTTCCCGCGCTCTGCGGTCTCGTCTCGTTTGCGGCATGCCAGTTCATCGTCACGAAGACGGGGCATCTGGCCGGCGGAAGGCACAGCATCGGCCCAATCGTACTCGGTATCGCCCTGACTTGGGAACTCCTCTGCGCCATGGCACTCTCCGCGTTCTCCATACAGGCCTCTCTTGTCATGCAGGCCGTGGCCTGGTTCCTTTGGGGCATCGGGCAGGCTGCCATCTTTCCCCTGATCGGCATCATGCAGCAGAGGTCCTGCGCACCCGGAACCGACCCGCGTCCCACGACCCTGCGCGTCGCAGGCGCTCTCGCGGCGGCATCGTTGCTCTGTGCGCTCGCCCTGTTTGCCCCCGACCCCTTCCGCTCCTTTCTCCCCGCCATCTACTACGTGGTTGCCATCGGCTGCATAATCGCCGGAAGAAGCAGGGGCTATGTGCGCGAGCTCGCCGAATCCGAGGGGTTGTCCGAGGACTTCAAGCCGCTCAAGTCCCCAAAAGTGCTCTCGCCCATGATCATTGGATCGACGTCGAGCTTGCTCGTCTGCTACTGCATCACGCGCTTTGGCATGTACACGACGCTCGCCATCGTCACGATAGGTCTTCTCGCTGGCGGATTGGGAATGATGGTCATCGCCGGCTTCTCCCGGACGCATCTGGTGAACCAAGCTATCGAGCGCCTGTTCTTCCCCGTCACCGCCATGTGCTTCTTCGCCATATCGCTTTTGCCCGACATGTGGAAGCTCGTCCCCGCCTGCATTTGCGCCTTCATGTTCTTCGTCTACGTCGCCTTCCATTGGTCATTCAACATAGCGTTGGCACGCAGGTTTCAGATACGTACCCCACTGCATTACGCGATCTGTCTTCTATCCCCCGCCGCGGGCATGGCTGCTGGCTGGGCGATAGCCTCGTTGTTCGCGCTGCTTGGAGGAAACCTGGCCGAACCCTTCGTGCTCTTCTTCGGCTGGATCGTCGCCTACATCATCGTGCTCTCCATAGCACCCTACGCAAGTGACCCGCTGTTCGAGACCGACCTGCTCGATCCCGACATCAAAGAGGCCCCTGTGGATAGGAGCGGGAACAGCTGGGAACGTGCCTGCGCGCTCATCGCGGAGAGGAGCAAACTCTCGCCACGCGAGCAGGAGATATTCGCGATGCTTGCGCACGGACGCAACGTGAGCTACATAAGCGAGACGCTCTTCATCGCCGAGAACACAGCGAAGACGCACAAGTATCGGATTTACCGAAAGCTGGGCGTCAACACGCACCAAGAGCTACTCGACTGCGTCGAACTGACGGAGCGTGAACTGCTTGCGGACGAGCGATAAATCCCCCGTTCAAAGTGTCGTACTACTTCTGATACCACACATATTTCCCCTCGGATAGGACAGACAGGGCACATGGCGCGGACTAGTGTCTTGTCCTGTCAGATGCGGACCTTTCGGGTTCGCGACGAATCGTAAGGAGGAATCATGGAAGAGGGGAAGAAAGAGAGGGTCAAGGCATCACCTTATGCGTGGGTGATTCTCGTCATCGTGTTCCTGGCGAGTTTCATCGCACCCATGGCGCAGTTCAAGGTGACCACGCTTTCGGAGCCGTTGATGCTGGCGTTTAACCTGGACACGGCATCGTTTGGCTGGTTGATGTCTTCGTTGACGATATGCGGCGTGCTTCTCGCCATCCCGGCTGCCTGGATGTGCGGCAAAATGGGCGAGAAGACCGCGATCCTCGTCTCGGTCGGATGCATCGGGGTGGGCTCGCTCATCGGTGCGCTCACGGACAACGCGGCCATACTGTTCATCAGCCGCGCCATCGAGGGATGCGGCATCGCGTTCATCGGCGTATCGGCTCCGACCGCGATATCCATGTGGTTCCCGGAGGGAAAGCGCGCGCTGCCGCTGGCCATCTGGTGCACATGGATGCCGCTTGGCTCGACGGTATCCATGCTCATCGTCCCGCCTGTTGCCGACGCGTTTGGCTGGCGCGGGGCCTGGTGGATGTGCGTGATCGCGGCCGTCGTGGTGTTCGTGCTCGTACTCGCCTTCTTCAAGGCTCCGGCACAGCCGGCAGGCGACAAGGTCGAAGCAGTCGAGGCGCAGAAGGGTTTCTTCATGCGCGGTCTCGCCTACCTGAAAAACAAGGAAATTTGGCTTCTTTGCTTGGCGTTCTTCTGCTTCAACTTCATCTGCAACGGCGTATTCATGAGCTACTACCCGATGTACCTGCAGGACGGCATGGGCATGACCAACGCCCAGGCCGGCCAGATTACGTCCATCATGCCCATTCTGACCATTTGCATCATGCCGATTATGGGCATCGTCTACGACAAGGTCGGACACCGCAAGCCCTTCGTCATGATCGCGTTCGCCCTGTGCGCCGCGACGATGGCGTTCGCGTTCCTCGGCAACCTCGGACTCGTCTGGGCCGCCGTCATCATCTTCGGCACAATGGGCGGTCTCGTCGCGTCGGGCACGCGTCCGATGACGCCCGAGATCATGGAAAAGAAGGGCGGCGGAGCGCTTGCCATCGCAATGGGCATGTCCGTCATGCAGATCTCGCAGAATCTTGCCCCCACCATCGGCTCCCCGATGTTCGGCGCAATGGTGATGAACATGGGCTGGCTGACCTCTTCGCTGGTGCTCTGCGTGCCACTAGCACTCATCGCCCTCGCGGCGATGATCTTCATCCGCGTCCGCTAGACCATCGAAGAGAACGAATCCTAGGGCTGGGTGACATTGTCACCCAGCCCCTTTCAATATGGCAGCACCTACGTCTGTCTTGTACATGCAAAAGAAGGAGGGATCGTCATGCGACGATCCCTCTCCCGTTGCTATTTCGAGCGCAGCGAAGTCGAAGTCGAGAGATCTCTCCATTCCGCGACCCGGCGGTCGCTTCAGTCGAAAACCAGGTGCTATTCGCTGAAGCCCGTGAACGACAGCATGAGGCCGCCGCACGTGTTGTTGTTGTCGGACTCGAATCCGTATTCGCCGAAGGTGAACTCCATGATGTAGGGCACGTCACCGGCGATCTTGGCAACGGCGTCGGCCACCTCGCCGATGCGCGCGTCGATACCGGCGCGACGACCGCCGCAATGCACCAGGTGGAGGGCGGCGGGCTTGCCGGGCATGACGTCGATGAGGGCCTCGAGCGTGTCAGGCACCGACGCGATCAGCTCGTCGACCGTGGCCTCCATGCGGATGACGCAGGTCTTCTCGGCCAGGTTGTTGCCCACGTTGATCGTGAAGTCATCATTGCCGTTCATCGGGTGGCGGATGGCGACCAAGTCGCCCAGACGGTCCTTGACGCCGAGCGGCGAGGTGATCGAGTAGGCCAACAGGTTGCCACCGGCGATGTCGTCATCGGAGCAGCCGGTCCACTCCTGGTACTTCTTGGCGGCGGGCACGCCGTCGATTTCGGCGATGGTGCGCAGGCCGTTGACCTTCGTGATGACGCCGAAGTCATCCGTCTCGTGATAGGCGCCGGTGAACATGTTGGTCATCGCCGGAGCGTCCCAGAAGAGCGCGATGACGCAGCCGTCGCCAAAGCTCTCGTCGGTGTCGTAGAGCTTCCACTCGCCGGCGATGGAGTTGTCTGCGGCGGAACCGCCGAAGAAGGGCACGCGCCCGATGACAGAGGAAATGCCCTTGAGGTAGAGCTCCTCCTCCGCAGGAGAGGCGGCCATGTAGAAGAAGTCGGGGGCGACATCCTTGCCCGCGGCGTCAAGCGCGGCCTCGGCCATGATGAGGCCAGCCTCGAAGGGATCGTCGTTTTGCGCGCGATCTGCTGCGGCGATACCGACGGCCATCTCCGGACTCGAGAGCACCATCACGCCCACGAACGGCTCGTCACCGCCCACGTAGCCGCCATCGGAGACGATGACGCCGGTGAAGGAGGTGTTGCCCAGAACCGGTACGCCGGGAATCGCCTCCTTGACACCGTCAACGACCGCCGTGACGTTATAGTCGCAGCTGCAGTAGACGAATGCCACCTTGGGGGCATCCAGCCCCTCGACCGCCTGTGCGGCGGCTTCCTTGCCCGCGTCGAATGCCGACGCGCCCGTGCTGTACCCTGTGTTGGCTTTGAACATCTTGACCTCCTGATCGAAAACGTTACATGAAACACATTCGTCTATTTTAATACGCGCAGCCTCGGGAAACACCGTAATTCTTCTAGCTCCAGAATAACTACAGGCGAGGACGGCAAATCAGACGGGATACTCGCCGGTGAAGCAAGCCTCGCAAAAGGAGGGATGGCGCGCACCGGAAACCGCCTCGCGCAAGCCGTCAAGGGAGAGAAACGCGAGCGAATCCGATCCGATCCACTCGTTCATCTGCGAAAGGTCCATCCCCGCCGCGATGAGCTGCTCACGCGTGGCCGTGTCGATGCCGTAGAAGCACGGCCACAGCACCTCCGGACTCGTGATGCGCAGGTGCACCTCGGCGGCTCCCGCATCACGCAGCATCGCCACGAGCTTGCGCGAGGTGCTGCCACGCACGATGGAGTCGTCGATGACGACGAGCCGCTTTCCCGCGATCACGTCGGGAAGCGGGTTGAGCTTGATCCTGATGCCGAGCTGACGCATCTCGTCGGTGGGCTGAATGAAGGTACGGCCCACATAGCGGTTCTTCACGATGCCGTCGGTGTACTCGATGCCGCTTTCGGCAGCGTAGCCGAGGGCCGCCGGGACACCGGAATCGGGAACGCCGAGCACGAGGTCAGCCTCCACGGGATTCTCCCGGGCGAGGATGCGACCGGTATCGCGTCGTGCCTGGTAGACGCTCTGGCCGTCTATCACGCTATCGGGCCGGGCGAAATACACGTACTCGAAGATGCACGAAGCGCGCCTGGCGGGCTCGACGGCCGTAAACGAGCGAAGGCCCTCGTCGTTGACGCGCACGACCTCGCCCGGCTCGACGTCACGTACGTAGGCGGCGCCAACGATGTCCAGACCGCAGGTCTCCGACGAGATGACCCAGCCGGCATCGTCGGGCAGCTCGCCGATGCATAGCGGGCGGATGCCGTGGGAGTCGCGAAACGCGTAGAGGCCATCGGCCGTGCACAGCACCATGGCATAGGCCCCCTCCATGAGCTCCATGGCGTGGCGTATGCCCTCGCGCAGGTGGTTGGTGCGCTCCGTGTACATGCCGATGAGCTTGGCGGCGACCTCGGAGTCGGTCGACGAGTACAACCGGGCACCGTCCGCTATGAGCCGCGCGCGCAGCTTGTTGGTGTTGGTGAGCGTGCCGTTGTGAGCGAGTGCGAGCAGTACCTCGCCCATGGCCGACATGTGCGGCTGGGCCGCCTCCCACGAGGCCTTCGATCCGCTCGTGGAATACCGCACGTGGCCGATGGCGACGTCACCGACGAGGGCGTTGAGGGACTCGTCATCGAACACCTGGGTCACGAGCCCCAGGTCCTTGGAGACGTTGACCGTCTCGCCATCCCCCACGGCGATGCCGGCGCTTTCCTGCCCCCGGTGCTGCAATGCCTGCAAGCCAAAGCCCGTCATGCGGGCGACATCCTTGCCCGGTGCGTAGATTCCGAATACGCCGCATTCCTCGTGCATCGCCGAACTCATCTCCCCGTCGCGTCTACCACGTTGACGACGGGACTATACACAAGTCGTGTTTCGCCTTCGTTTCAGGCGGGAAAGCGAAGACGAGGCACCTTCGCGGGACCGGGATGCGCCGCAGCTAGAAACCACCTTGGCTCGCGCGTGGGGGAACGAGCGTCGTGGGCTTGTCCTTGGCCCATTTCCACGAACGGAACTCCTTCGATCCGGTCATGATGTTGTGATCCTTGTAGTTCTCCGACCACATGAGGCAAAAATCGCGCAACTCGATGAGCAGGTCTTCGAGCGTGCCCTCGTATTCGTCCTCGATATAGACCTTGAAGACGCTGTACGTGTGGCTCTTGTCACGCACACGTTCCTTGACGAAGCGAATCGTCAGCCACATGCGGATTCCCGCATTGAGACGCTCGGACCCGGGATCGTCGCCGAACATCATCTCGATGGGCTTCCAGTATTCCTCGTACAGGCGCTCCTGGTCCTTTCGATCCTCGGCGATGAGCAGGTAGTTACGAACCAGATCGCCCACGGTCAGGGGCGTTCCACGCGAATTGAGGGATTCGAATATCAGCTGGGGGTTGTCCTCTCCGGTCAGGTTCGCCGAAATCAGGAGAAGCTGCTGCAAACCAGCCCAGAGATCCTCCGCCCGAAAACCATCCTCCTCGGTCTTCTCGCAGAAGAACGCGAAGTTGTCCACGACGCGTTCCGAAACGAGCTCGGGCATCGGCGCGTCATCCAGGATCGCGAAGAGCGTCTTGCGGTCGGTGCGAGAGAGCACGAGCTTGTGCTCGTCACCCACGAAGAGCAGGTTGTCGCGCACGAAATCGGCATCGATGTGTCCGATGACCGTCCCCGTCTTGCGCAAGTGGCGCTCGAACGCGGCGAGGAGCAGGGTGAGCGTAGCCGTTCGCTGCTGCCCGTCGATGACGGACAGGCGCGTGACCCCGCCAGAGTCATCCGAGTCGACCGAGTAGAGCAGGGTACCCATGAAGTGCGTATTAGACGTCCTGCCGGCGCGAAGAATGTCGCCCCAGAGCTCGTCGCATTGATCCTTGCTCCACGAATACACGCGCTGGAACACGGGGATCGTATACTGCGTGTTCCTAGAACCCAAGACGTCCAGGAACATTCTCTGTTCGGTAAGCAAATCGGCCTCCCAAGATGCGATTGCATGGCTGGCATCGCATTGTACTCGTGAGACGCATCCATATCGAGCGCGTCGCAGACGAAGAGGGACATGCCTCCCGAACTCGAGAGCCCGTCATGCACGAGAATGGGAAGCGCCCGTTAACGATCGAGGAAACCGGCGTCACGAATCTCGCGCAGACGCGCCTCGATTTCGCGCAGGCTCGCGTCCGACAAGCCGCGGGCGTTCGATGGTGTGGTCGCGTGGATATCCGAGGACTCCCGGTAGCGCTTCATCATTCCCGAGAACAGCTCCTTGTTGGTCGGGGGCGTGCAGATGACCGCGTTTGCGCCCGCCTCGACCGTCGCGCGAATGCTCTCCTCGCTCGACCCGCCCGTGGCGATGAGGGGCACGTCGGGAAACTCCTCCCTGATGTCGGCGACTACTTGGGCCGTCGCGGCGCCGGCGGCGACGTTGAGGATAGAAGCGCCGGCGGCGATTCGATTGGCGACCACGTCCCTATCGGCATCGACGACCGTCACGATCACCGGGATGTCGATGACGCGGCTCACCATCTCGAGGGTGGTGTAGCTCGCGGGTGCGTTGAGCACGACGCCATACGCGCCGTCACCTTCGGCATCCTGTGCGAGCATGGCCGAGCGTGCACCGGCCGTCGTCCCTCCCCCGACCCCGGCGAAGACGGGAATCGCGGAGGCCTCCATGATGGCCTTGGAGATGATCTGCTGCGGTGTGAAGGGGTACACGGCGAAGACTGCGTCGGCGTCGCAGTTGCGGATGATCGCGATGTCGGTCGTGTAGACGATCGAGCGTATGGTCCTGCCAAGGACGCGTATGCCGCTTGCCTCCTGCGCAGCCTCGGGAAGACGCACGCTGTGGGCCCGCAAATTGCCCGTGAGCTCGGGCGTGCGCAAAACGCGCGGGGTGACGGTCATGCTTGCTTCATCGCTTTCGGTCATGGCGTATCCCTCCGTATGGTCCAATTGCTTTACAAGTCTATGGTGTCGCCACGTCAAAGACAATACGTGTATGGGAATGTGAGAATATTGTCACATTCGACATCGGGATGCGACATGTCGACTACGTGCGACAGGGGAATCGAATATGGACCATTCCTATTGCGAATGCACGGTCATGGGCACTCCCCCGGCCACGAGAACGTGAAATAATGTCCATGTGCCCGATGGGTGGAACCTCGCCCGCATACCCCATGTCAGGACAGGAAGTGCGACCATGAAGTATGGCGTTTTGCTCATAGAGACGGGCGTTCCCGAAGACGATTCACCCGAGGCGCTGCGCCATTACGTTGACGTCGTCCTGGGAACCGGTCTCTACGCCGACAAGCTCGGATTCGTGCAATCGCGCCTGTTCAGGCACGTGACGATTCCCGCAAAGAGACGTGACTGGCGCCGGTACTTCTATGGCGATGGCACCGACGTGGCCAGCACGTACCTAAAGCATGCGGAGTCGCTGCGCGACAAACTAGCCGGCAGGCTCGCTGAAGCGACGCGCAGGCAGGGCATCGTGACAGTGGGCATGCGATGCGGCTCGCCGTCGCTCGACGAGGCGGCAAGCGCGCTCATGCAGGAGGGTTGCAGCACGATCGTGTTGCTTCCGCTCTACCCCCTGCGTTTCCCGCCGATGACGGTCCCCGCCCTCGACGAGGCCCGTGCCGCGATCGAGCGCGTCGGCAAGGGGGCCTGGACGCCGCAAGTCATCGAAATCGACTCCTTCTGCCGCACGCCGGGATTCGTCCAGGCCCTCGCAACGCGCATCGGACGCGATTGGAAACCGCGCAACGTCTCGCGCCTGCTTATTCTCATGCCCTCGGAGCCACGATCGCTCGCTCGTGATGATGGCACATACGGTGAGCAGGTCGAATGGCTCAGGGATCGGCTCTGCAAATCCCTGAAGCTCGGAGGTGACCATGTCCACGTCGCCTTCGTAGGCGATCATGACAATTCCGAATGGCTCGGCCCCTTTGCCGAGAAGACCCTTCTGGGCTGGGCTGCCGGCGTTCGCGATGTACGCGCCGTATGCCCTGCGTTCTGCAGTGCGGACGCGCTCGGCTCCCATGATGCGGGAAGCCGCCTCAAGGCGTTCTTCGAGGCAAACGTGGCGGGAAAGCCGCCAACATACGAGTTCGTGCCGCCGCTAGGAGACGATGACGAACTCGCAGACATCCTCTGCAGCGCCATCGTGAAGAGGCTCTAGAGCGCAATGGGGTTACTGTCTACCGGCAAGCGTCACAGGAAGAACAGCAGGCTGTCGACGACGAAGACCGGTATGAGGAAGGCGAGCGCCC
>OLOR01002150.1_pt1 | contig 16029 bp, 12 predicted proteins | sample 1672521 | NCBI WGS metagenome assembly OLOR01 (sample SAMEA3136695, study PRJEB25190) | human gut metagenome | biome: human gut; feature: human-associated habitat; material: faeces | place: Austria | collected 2013
AAAATCAAGGTATGCACAGACTGTACGTTTCCACACAGACCGGAAAATTATGATATAATAATAGAGATTTTGAAACGAAGATAATTTATTATACATCATGCAGCTCCTCCATTTAATGAAATAAATTTTACAAATATTTTATAAAATACAATGCAAAATTACTTGCCAGGTAGTAACTACAGTGTGGTAATATGATATTATCACAGGAGAGTTTTTAACGCAATATTAGTAGATAAATGAAATAAAAAGGAGTGACCCAGAAATGATGTACAATCCACAGCTTGATACATTTATATGTGTGGTGGAGTCGGGAAGTTTCAGTAAGGCAGCAGAAAAGCTTTACATTTCACCAACGGCAGTTATAAAACAGATAAATTCGCTGGAAGCAAGTCTTGATCTGAAACTTTTTTCAAGAACACACAGAGGTCTGGTTGTGACAGATGCCGGACAGTCTATATATAATGATGCAAAATATATAGTAGGTTACTGCAAAGATTCGATAAGACGTGCAAAGGAAGCAATGGATGTTTCAGACAATGTGATACGTGTAGGAGTCTCTCCGATGACTCCTCCGGCTGTCTTTGTCGAGCTTTGGCCAAAGATACAAAAAATATATCCGGATATGAAATTCCAGCTTATTACATTTGAAAATACGATCGAGAATGCAAGAGAAATACTGGCAAATCTGGGGCAGAATATTGATGTGGTTGCAGGTATATTTGATGAAACAATGCTTAAACTCAGAGGGTGCGATGCAACAGAGATATCAAGAGAGCCGTTTTGCGTGGCAGTGTCGATACATCACAGGCTGGCAAAGAAGGAAAAGATTACACTAGATGATCTAAAGGGTGAAAATCTTATGCTTATGAAGCGAGGTTGGAGCTATTATGGCGATAAATTAAGGGATTTTATTGCTGTTAAGAATCCGGATATAAACATAGTAGATTTTGATTTATACAATATAGAAGCATTTAACCGGTGTGAGAACAATAATGAAGTGCTCCTTGCATTCAAAAGCTGGGAGAGTGTTCACCCGCTTATAAGGATTATTCCGGTTGAGTGGGATTATACCATGCCGTTTGGCATACTACACTCAAAGGAGCCATCTGAAAAGGTCAGACGTCTAATAAAAGCCATAAACAAAATAAAGGCATAACCTTATGGTTTATACAGCATAACAAAACGAGACTTCTTAGGGAGTCTCGTTTTCTATATACTTTATCCGAAAGAAATACGGAGGGTATGTTATGCGTATAAAGATTATGATAATCGCATGTGCTTTGGTGATCACTACTTTTAGTGCATGTGGGAGAACCAATCGGGAAAAGCAGACTGATGCCGAAAATACTCAAAATACTCAAAGCGAAGGGAGCAATGATATGACTTGGAACAATGATTCATTGTACGATATAAAGGGCGGATATACAGCGAAAAGCAGGATAAGTGATGTGATAAATGATCCGGTATTTGAGGATTACGGCAGACTTATTTTTCCAACTGATTTTAAAATAGATGATGACTTAAAGCTTTCAGAGGTAAGTTCCATACTGCCGTGGTACAGTGAGGTAAATACAGATAAAACAGTTGAGATTGTAAATTATATGAAAAATCAGAGTGAGAGTGGTAACAGGATTTTTTATAATATATACAGTGAAGATGAGATGCAAGCGGATCCTGAAAAAAGAAATACAGGTCTGTTCTTTTTTAGGGGAAATGCAGGAGAAAAAACAGCTATAATAAATGCGGGTGGTGGATTTGTGTATGTTGCAGGTATACATGACAGCTTTCCACAAGCATTGGAGATTTCAAAAAAAGGATATAATGCGTTTGCCCTGATCTACAGACCGGGTGCGCAGACTGCCTGTGAAGATCTGGCAAGAGCGATAGCATATCTGTATGAGAATGTGGACGAATTGCAGATAGATATGACTGACTATTCTCTCTGGGGAGGATCTGCCGGGGCGAGAATGGCAGCATGGCTTGGATCATACGGAACTGCATATTTTGGGGAGGATAGTTATCCGGCACCGGCTGCGGTAATTATGCAGTATACAGGGCTTTCAGTAGTGACAGGAAATGAACCGCCTACATATGCGTGTGTGGGAATGAGTGATGGAATTGCATCTTACAGGAGTATGGAAAGATACATTTCACAGATAAAGAAGAATGGGACAAATGCCGAATTAGAGGTGTTTAAAGGACTTTCACATGGCTTCGGACTGGGACAGAAAACCGTGGCAGAGGGCTGGATAGACCGTGCAGTATCATTCTGGCAGGAAAACACAAAATAGATATCATAGGATAAGAGGTATATGATGAAAAACAAAAAACTGACAGTAAAGATTATGATAGATATAGGCATGACAGCATGCCTGCTTCTTCTCATGCCATACAGTCTGCTTGGAGAGACCCTACATGAATGGATAGGCATGGCGATGTTTGTGCTTTTTATAGCGCATCATATTTTAAACCGCAAATGGCTGGCAACAGTCGCAAAAGGAAAATACACTCTTTTCAGGGGTGTGCAGACAGCACTGGCGATGATCATGTTTATACTTATGATAGGCTCTATGATAAGCGGAATACTGCTGTCTGATCATATATTTGGCATGGTAAGAATTGAAGGCTCATATATGATGGCAAGACAGGTACATATGTTTTGTGCATATTGGGGACTTATAATTATGTCGCTTCACCTGGGAATGCATTGGAATATGGCGGTTATAATGGTAGGCAGGATTTTCAAACAGCCGTCAGCGGTAAGAAAATGGATTGCGAGGGCGATTGCGGTTATATTGGCGGTATATGGTGTGTATGCGTTCATAAAAAGACAGATAGGTGATTATCTGTTGATGAAAATGCATTTTGTATTTTATGATTACACGGAAAGCGTACTGTTTTTTATGGCAGATTATCTGGCTGTAATGATACTTATAGCATTCATCGGATATTATGCCGGTTTGCTTATGAAAAAGTACAAGACGAGATAAGACGAAAAGGAAGGTGGATATATGGACAAAAGAAAAATAATTTTTTCAGGATAAGGCTATAATGAGTTGGCTGTTTGATAAGCAGAAACAGTGATAACCGATAGGTTAATGACTCAAAACTAAGAGAAACTTCTCCTATAGGTATATGGGATTTATAATATGCCTGTAAGATGAAAAGAAAACAAGGAGGACAGCATATTGGAATATGGTACATGGAACAAATCCTGACGAAGTAAAGCAGGATCTTGAGGGAATGCAGGTTATGCAGGTGCTTGGCAACAATATGGCATATTTTATCAACTGCAAAAATGTTGCATCAAAGATGGGAATAGAAATGCCACAGGCACCGGCTTTTGTATTTACCAATTTTATACATTAATGTTAATCTTTTCAGGCCGCAGCTTGATTGCTGCGGCTTATATATTATATATGAAGGAGCAGGTTTTATGATACGTGTAGGGTTAATTGATGATGACTTGGAACATCAGAAGATGATATGCGAATTTATCAATACGTACAAGAATGAAACAAATACAAATTTTGAGATTGTACAGTATACAGATGGTCTGAATTTTATAGAAGAGTATCGTGGAAATCTCGATATAGTTTTCTTAGACATTGAGATGCCTCATATGGATGGAATGACAGCAGCCAGAAAGCTTCGAAAACTCGACTCCGGAATAGCTATTGTTTTTGTGACTAATATGGCTCAATATGCCATACATGGCTATGAGGTTGATGCGATTGATTTTATTGTTAAACCGATAAGCTATTATGTATTTAAGGACAAGCTGGAAAAGGCAATGCGTTCTTTGGAACTTAATAAGGATAAAACAATAATCGTACATGACAATGATTCTGTAATGAAAATAAAAGTCTCTCAGATATTGTATATAGAGAAAAACAAAAATTATCTTGTATTTCACACAAAGCAGGGTGAGTTTCAGGCGAGAGGGACTATGATCGATATAGAAAACAAATTGCAGGGGGAAGGTTTTTCAAAATGCATAAATGGTTGTCTTGTAAATCTGAAATATGTTTCAAAAATGTGCAAAGACAGTGTATGGATTGAGGATGTGTGTCTGCCTATAAGCAGACAGCGAAAGAAGGAATTTAAGGATGATTTTATGAGATATCTGGGAGGTGATTTCTAATGACAAATATGCAGATTATATCTTGTATACGTTTCTGTATCCAGCTTCTTATAACAGAAAGTATTTACACGTTTGCATTTGAACGAAGAAAGCATTTCATAATAAAAGCAGTGGCGGCAATATGTATGTATTTTTCGGTTTCACTACTGATATTTGAACTTTTATCGGCTGTTCCGTGGGAAAATCCTGTTATATCCATTGTTTACTATATTGGTATATTTGCGTGCAGCCTGCTTTCTATGGCAATATGTTTTAAAGATAAAGTTGAGGAAATATTGTTTGCGGGAATATGCGGATATGCAACGCAGCATATTGCTTATGCGTTTATTACAATAATACAGCAGATAACATACATGAAATTAAATGTATACATTGATTTTATTGTGATACGTATTTTACCATATATTGTTATATCGGCAGCAGCGTATTTTTTTATTGTCAGGCATTATGAAGGAAAATCAGAGCACAAGCAGAAGGATATACGCATGATAACACTTGCACTTGTGATCCTGTTTATTGTTGTTGTAAATAGTGTGCTGGTGGACAGTACAATGTTTAGCGGTGACAGCAGCCTGCTTCAGAATGTTTTTTGCAAAATGTATGCGATTGTATGCTGCATACTGGCAGTATTTATGGCATTTAATATGTCAAGGCAGAACCAGATCATCCGTGAGAAAGAGATGATGGAGCAGATGATAAATAATATGGGAGAAAAGCAGAAGCTTTCAAAAGAAACTATTGATATCATCAATATAAAATGCCATGACCTTAAATACAGGATTTCAAAGATAACGAGAATAGAGGATGCTGACGAGCAGAAGAAATATGTTGATGATGTGCGAAATGCACTTGCCATTTATGATAATATTTTTCAGACAGGCAATGAAGCGTTAGATCTTGTTCTTACGGAAAAGAGCATCCTGTGTATAGAATATAGAATAAAGCTCAGTACTATGGTTGATGGAAGTATGCTAAACTTTATGAAAACTACGGACGTTTATGCTTTGTTTGGCAATTTGATGGATAATGCCATAGAAAGTGTTATAAAAGAGGAGGATGATGAGAAGCGTATTATCAGTATCAGTGTTAAAGAGAAAAATAAGGGAGCACATATTCATATTGAGAATTACTGCAATGAGCAAATCACATTTGATGATGGATTGCCAGTTACAACTAAAGAAGACAAAAACTATCATGGATTCGGAGCAAAGAGCATACGCTACATCGTGGATCATTACCATGGAACCATGCTTATGAGAACAGATAAAATGAAATTTATAACGGACATTATATTTTTTCCGGAACAATAAAATACCAGTTTTACCAGAAAAGAGACCAAGAAAACCAGAGTGCACTTTTGAGGTTCCTTTTTTGATATAGTCATTTCAACGAAACATACATGAAAAAAGGAGGATTACGTATGGGTAACGTTGAAGTGGCATGGGAAGATGTCATAAGTGTTATTAACATGGTCAGAACACATCTGATCATCATTGCAATCGCGTTTATAGCTATGATCGCGGTTATGATCATTGTAAGAAAGAAGGAAAAACTGATAAAGAGAATGATACGATTTCAGTCATTCTTTGCTTTCTTACTCATAACAGTAGTTACATTAAATGTGGCTGCTGCAGAAACTTTGTACAACACGTTGAATGTCGTGTTATCGGACAAAGGAACTCTTGATCAGGGTCATATCGACAATTCAAAAAAAGTGATTGAAGATGTGACTAATGAGGGTGTGGTAATGACAAAAAATGATAATTCATTCCTACCGATCGTACCACAGAAGATCAATGTATTCGGCTGGTCATCAACTAATCCGGTATATGGAGGAACAGGATCCGGAACAGTCGATGCTACTACAGCGGTAGGAATACTTAAAGGACTTGAAAATGCAGGTTTTGAGACAAACAGTGAGCTGTCTGATATGTACACTGAGTACAGACAGGACAGACCGGTGATCAGCATCAATGATGGTCAGGACTGGACACTTCCTGAGGTTCCGGCAGCTGATTATTCCGATAAGATCATAAATGATGCAAAAGACTTCTCTGATGTAGCGATGATCGTTCTCTCGAGAACCGGAGGTGAAGGAACTGATCTTCCAATAGATATGGGACCTATAATGGATGGTTCTACCATGGATATAGGAACTAAGTACACAAAAGGAACTTATACAAATAATTCAAAAGATTATGATGATTTTGAAGACGGACAGTCATATCTGGAACTCAGTAAAACAGAGCAGGATCTTGTAGACCTCGTATGCAGTAATTTTGATGATGTAATCGTTGTGTACAATGGTGCAAATGCGATGGAGCTTGGCTGGACAAACGATTATGAGCAGATCAAGAGTGTACTTTTATGTGCCGGAGCAGGTGCAACAGGTTTTAATGCACTCGGAAATATCATATCGGGAGAGGTCAACCCATCAGGAAAAACAACAGATACATGGCTTAAGGATATAAACAAGGCTCCTTATATCAATAACATAGGTCACTTTGCTTATACAAACACAGATAAAGTTTCCGACGCAGCTAAGAAAGCGTGGGAGAGAGCTGACGGAATCGTATCATTTGTAGACTATGTTGAAGGTATCTATGTAGGATATAGATTTTACGAGACAGCAGCGGATGAAGGACTTATCAATTATGATGATACAGTTATGTATCCGTTTGGATATGGTCTCAGTTATACGACTTTTGATGAAACAATGGGCGAGCTCCGGGCTTCAGACGATGGAATCAGTGTAGATGTGACTGTTACAAATACAGGTGACACAGCAGGAAAAGATGTAGTAGAGCTTTATTATGACCCACCGTATTATAATGGCGGAATAGAAAAATCAAGTGTTAATCTGCTTGCATTTGACAAGACAGATCTTCTTGAGCCGGGGGAGTCAGAGACAGTGACACTGACATTCAGTGATGAGGATATGGCTTCATATGACACATACGGAGCAGGACACTATGTATTAGAGCATGGGGATTATGATATCAGTTTAAGAACAGACAGCCATAATGTTGTGGATTCAAAGACTTACAATGTGGCAGAAGATATCGTATATGATGAGAATAATAAGCACAACGGAGATGTGGAAGTCGCTGACAACAAATTTGATTTTGTGGAAGGTGATATTACATATCTTTCAAGAAAAGACGGATTTGCAAATTATGATACAGCGACAGCAGCTCCGACAAATTTTGAGTTAGACGGAACCATTTATGGAAACGGTACATATGATCCGACCGATTATGATAATGATGACGATAAGATGCCTACAACAGGAGCTGACAATGGTCTAGAGTTATTTGACCTGAGGGGAGCTTCTTACGATGATGACCGCTGGGAAGATCTGCTTGATGAGATGACGGTAGACGAGATGGTTGACCTTATAGCCTTTGGCGGACATCAGAATATTGCAGTAAGTTCTATTGACAAGATCCGTATTCTTGATACAGACGGACCGGCAGGAGTAAACTCTAGTACTCTTGGAATATTCGGAACAGGTTTCTGTTCAGAGATAATATTGGCACAGACATGGAATACAGAGCTTGCAGTAGCATTTTCTGAGGCCATGGGACAGGAATTTGCGGATTATCATGTAACCGGCTGGTATGCACCATCTATGAATATTCACAGAAGTGCATTCGGTGGACGTGACTTTGAATATTATTCAGAGGACAGTAAATTAAGTGCGGAAATGGCAAAAGCAGAGGTTGAAGGAATAGTAAATGCCGGAATGTATCCGTTTATCAAACATTTTGTTTTAAATGAGCAGGAGATAAACAGAAATGCATTCCTTACGACTTGGAGCAATGAGCAGGCAATGCGTGAAATATATTTCAAACCATTTGAGGATACCATAAAAGCATATCCGGATGGAAAGATAGCTGTCATGTCTTCATACAATTTCCTTGGTACAGAGTGGGCAGGAAGCTGTACACAGCTGCTTAATGATGTGCTGAGAGGTGAATGGGGATACAAAGGAATGGTTATATCAGATTACTTTGGCAACTATGGATATATGGATGCAGACAGAGCTGTAAGAGGTGGAACCGACATGATGCTCGGAACAGCAGGAAATGATGCTATCATGACAGATCTTAGTGCTACATCAGTTATCGCCATGAGAAAAGCTGTTAAAAACATTCTGTATACAACAGTAAACAGTTCTGCGTATGAAAATTATGTGCCGGGTGAGACTCCGGGATGGCTTAAAATGATCTATGCAGCAGATGCGATTCTGGCTGTACTCTTAATTGCAGCAGAAGCAGCTTTGATCATCAGATACCGTAAGAAAAGAAATAATGATCAGATTATCGTAACCGATGGTGAGTAAGATGAAACATAAAGAAATCATAGATAAAATGACTTTAGAAGAAAAAGCAGCATTATTAAGCGGCAAAGGCGAATGGCAGACATGGAATCTGGACCGGCTTGGAATACCTTCAATTTACTGTTCTGATGGACCTCATGGCATTCGTAAGCAGGCAGGGACAGGAGACCATCTTGGTCTCAATCCCTCCCTTCCTGCCACATGCTTCCCAACAGCTGCAACGGTTGCAAACAGCTGGGATCCGGAGCTTGGAGATAAGATAGGGCAGGCGCTTGGACAGGAAGCCAATACACAGGGGGTTGATATCGTCCTTGGCCCCGGACTTAATATCAAGAGAAATCCGCTTTGCGGCAGAAATTTTGAGTATTTTTCAGAAGACCCGTATCTTGCAGGAAAAATGGCAGCCGGATATATAAGAGGCATACAGAGCCAGGGTGTATACGCATGTCCGAAACATTTTGCGGTAAACAGCCAGGAACTAAGAAGAATGGCTATGAATGCAGTTGTCGATGAGAGGACGCTCAGGGAAATTTATCTGACAGGCTTTGAAATAGCTGTTAAGGAAGGTCATGCGAAGGCGATAATGACAAGTTACAATCAGGTAAACGGAACATATGCCAACGAAAATGCACATCTTCTTACTGATATATTGCGTGATGAATGGGGATTTGACGGCATAGTGATAACTGACTGGGGCGGATCAAATGATCATGTTAAAGGTGTACAGGCAGGATCTGATCTGGAAATGCCAAATCCCGGACTTGATTCGGCAAGGCAGCTTATAAAAGCTGTAAAAGAAGGCAGAATTAAGGAAAGCACTATTGATAACAGCGTTGACCGCATGCTTGAGGCAGTTTTTGAGCTTTCACAGGAACGCGAAAAAATAGATGATAAAGGATTTAAAAAGCATAATGATCTGGCTTACAGAGCCGCTGCCGAGAGTGCGGTATTATTGAAAAACAGTGACAATATACTGCCGCTTAAACCGGATACAAGGGTGGCTCTTATAGGTGATTTTGCTTATGTTCCGAGATATCAGGGCTCGGGTTCGTCAGTTGTGAATGCAACCTCTGTAGAGCACATGAATATGCTGATCAATAATACTACACTTCATGTTGTAGGATGCACAAGAGGTTATCTTCGTTCAGGCGGAATAGATGCTATCATGGAAAAAGCAGCAATTGATCTGGCAGAGCAGGCTGATGTGGTTATTTACTGTTTCGGACTCGATGAACTTAGTGAATCTGAGGGTGTGGACAGAAATCACATGAGAATACCGCAGAATCAGATACATTTGCTTGAGAAACTGGTAAAGGTAAATAAAAATATAGTAGGTGTGCTAAGTGCAGGATCAGCAATAGAAATGTCATGGCATCATTGCCTTAAGGGCATCATTCACGGTTACCTGTACGGACAGGCCGGAGCCCAAGCTATGCTTGATATAATAACAGGCAAAATAAATCCGTCAGGCAGGCTCAATGAAACATATCCGGTCAGATATGAGGATACACCTTCCCTGAGATATTTTCCAAGTGTGGAGAGAAACTCTGAATACAGGGAAGGAATTTTTGTCGGCTACCGATATTATGATACAGCAAACATAAGAGTGCTGTATCCGTTTGGCTATGGATTATCTTATACAAATTTCAAGTACAGTGATCTTATCGTCAATAACGATGGCATAAGGATTACAGTGACAAATACAGGCGATGTTGACGGCGCAGAAACAATCCAGCTTTACATAGGCAAAAAGGATGCAAAGATTTTCAGACCGGATAAGGAATTAAAAGGCTTCAAAAAGGTATTTCTTAAGGCTGGTGAAAGCAGAAATATAAATATAGATTTTGATGATAAAACATTCAGATATTGGAATATCATTACTTCAAAATGGGAAGTCGAAGCCGGAGAATATCAGGTGATGGTCGGAGCGGATTGTCAGGATATAAGGCATACAGGGCAGATAAATATTGACGGTACAACAACAGAATATCCATATTCAAAAGATCATATGCCATCTTATTTTTCCGGAAATATACAGAAAGTGTCTGATAAAGAATTTGAAGAATTACTTGACAGAACGATTCCCGATGGAAAATGGCGCGGTGAGCTGGATGTAAATGATGCTGTCTGCCAGATGTATTATGCCAAGAGTGCTCTTGCGCGTTTTATCTATAAAATACTTACAAATAAGTTGAAAAAAAATGAAGAGCTGGGTAAGACCGACCTAAATCTTTTATTCCAATACAATATTCCATTCAGGGCAATTGCCAAAATGACAGGCGGAATTGTAAGTATGGAAATGATAGACGGTGTAATGATGGTTGTAAACGGTCATTTTTTCAAAGGATTCGGAATTGTTATTACAGGATTTTTCAGAAACAGGAGACTCAATAAAAAGTATATAAAGAAACTTAATTCAAACGGAGGAAAATGAAATGGAATTTTGGAAATCATTTACAGAAAAACATCCTAAATTATCCAAATGGGTATATCAGATATTTTATTTCTTCGTTTTTAGCATGGGAGTGACAATATTTCAGTATCTGGTATTTACGTTTATGCCTCACATCCTTGGAATAGGACTTGCCGGAACAGAATTTATGTGGCCAAGAAAAAATATGAATATACTTGGTGTAAAATTTACATGGAGCCTGTTGGGATATGATGTACTAAGAGATGCATCGGGTGCAGTGATGATAGGTGGTGGTCTCGGTTATTTTATAAGTTATGAAACAGGATCTTTTCTTGCACAGTGCATCAATTTTCCTTTACAGAGAAATATCACATTTAAAAGTAAGGGCAATCCGGTATATCAGGCAATCTGGTATTTTCTGGCATGGGTAGTCATATCACTGATATGCAATGGACTGAATAATCTGTGGATGCCTATCGCGGCTGTTTATGTACCGCCTGCAATATACAATATTCTTGTTACATTTATTACAGGTGGAGTATCTATGATAATATTTTTCTTTGTTTTTAAGATCATTTTTCCGGAGGGAGAGAAGAAATAATGAGTTTTAATTTTTCAATACCAATAAATGCGTTATTTGGAGCAGGTAAATTAAATGAACTTCATACACAGATAAATACACCAATGGGAGCTGTTCATGGAAGTAAGGCATTGGTTGTTATCTCAAATGGTAAATCTACACGTGCAAACGGATATTTAGACAGACTCGAGAACGAATTGAAGCAAAGTAATGTGGAATATGTTATTTTTGATAAAGTGGGTTCAAACCCTACAAAGCCTGTTGTTGAAGAGGGCGGAAAATTTGCGAAAGAGAATGGCTGTGATTTTATCGTTGCTTTAGGTGGCGGAAGCGTAATGGATGCTTCGAAAGCAATCGGCATTATGGCAACTAATGAGAGTGATGATCTCTGGGATTATGTTATGTTTGGAACAGGAAAGAAACAGTGGCCACCGATGCCATCACTTCCAATCGTGGCTATTACAACAACAGCCGGTACAGGTTCAGAGACTGACGGCGGCGGTGTTATTACCAATCCGGATACCCAGGAGAAAACAGGAGTATTTGGTACAGGAACTATGCCGGTCCTTGCGATCGTTGATCCTGAATTGATGACAAGTGTTCCGGCTGCATTCAAGGCATACCAGGGATTTGATGCATTATTCCATTCTACTGAAGGATATATTTCCGCAAATAGAAATGAATTCAGCAAGATGGTTGCTGCAGAGGCAATCAGAAATGTGTCATGCAATCTTGTTACATCAATTCGTGAGCCTGAAAACATTGAGGCAATGAGTAATGTTGCATTCGGAAGTTATCTTTCAGGCATACAGATGACAGTTGGAACATGCGTCAGTGCACATCCGCTTGAGCATGCACTTTCGGCATATCATGAGAAGCTTCCTCATGGAGCCGGTCTTATTATGATTTCAAAAGCATTTTATAGTTTCTTTATCGATAAGCATGTCTGTGATGATCGTTTCATTGAAATGGCAAAGCTTATGGGTATGGAAGATGCAAAAAAACCAGAAGATTTTATAACAATGCTTGTTAAATTACAGGAAGACTGTAATGTAACAGAACTTAAAATGTCTGATTATGGAATTACACCTGAGGAATTTCCAAAGATGGCTGAAAATGCAAGAGCTACTCTTGGAATTAACTTCGAGAATGATATGTATAAGCTTACTGATGAAGATTGTGTTGCAATCTATCAGGGATCTTATAAATAAACCTTAACCTCTGGGTTTAAACTGATTAACGAAAGGAGACTTCTTATGGAAGTCTCTTTTTCGTATACTTATTTTAGGAAAATAAGTGATAGAAAGAAAGGGTGCGTTTAAACATGGAGAAAAGAATTTTAGGAAGAGACTTGGAAGTATCAGAAATCGGATTAGGATGTATGGGAATGAGCCATGCATACGGAACTGTATCGACAGAAAAAGAGGCAGAGGCTTTGATAGATAAAGCCATAGACTGTGGCTGTACATTTTTTGATACAGCAGAGATATACGGAACAGCAGAAGACCCGCATCACAATGAAAAACTGCTTGGAAAGATATTGAAGCCATATAGAAACAAAATAGTGCTGGCATCAAAGTGTGGCATACGATTTGATGAAACAGCAACAACTGTTAATAAACCGTTGATCCCGGATGGACGACCGGAGACAATTAAATCGTCGATCGATGGCTCATTGAAGCGTCTTAACACAGATCATCTGGACTTATACTATATCCACCGTATAGATCCGACGGTGCCAATTGAGGAGACAGCAGGGGCAATGAAGGAATTGATTGAACAGGGAAAGATCACGCACTGGGGACTTTCAGAGGCAGATGAAGATACGATCAGACGCGCTAATAAAGTATGTCCGATAACTGCGATCCAGAACAGATATTCCATGATGTATAGGGACTATGAAAAATTATTCCCTGTACTTGAAGAATTAGGAATAGGATTTGTTGCTTTTTCTCCACTTGCGAATGGTTTCCTTACAGCTGTGTATAATTCCCATGCACAATTCGAAAAACCGGGAGATTACAGAAGCATGATGCCACAGTTTAGTGATGAAGGAATTAAAGAAAATAAGGAATTTATACTCTGGATAAAACTTCTGGCAGAGGAGAAAAAAGCTACACCGGCCCAGATATCACTTGCGTGGATGAGTGCAAAGAAACTGTATATCGTTCCTATTCCGGGAACAAGAAAGGTAAGCAGACTGGAAGAGAACATGAAAGCATCTGAGATAAAACTGACAAAAGATGAAGTAAAAGCAATAGATGAGATGCTCGACAATATACCAATGTCGCAGGTATTTGGTGGTTCAAAGATACAGAAAAAATAGTAGCTTAATATTTCTGCAAAGTAGAACATTTAGAACAATCATGATGGCATATCCGCTTAGTCTGTCGTTTACTGCGGTATTGATATTTATTTTATTGATAATAAGCAGACCATCGAAGCGTTATGCAAAAAATATAAAAGAGAAAAATTAATGAGATAAAACAGTAAAGGAGCAAATATGAGTATTAAAAAACTAATCCCGGCAATTCTTATCGGAACACTTGCATGTGTTAACATTGCAGGATGTACATCAAGTAAAGACAGAGAAGCAACTAAAACTAAACAGGAACTTAAGTCGACACAGATTGAAAGTAATAATGGAGAGTCATCAAAGGTACTTGTAGTATATTATTCGGCATCAGGAAATACAAAGGCTGTTGCAGAGAATATTGCAGAAGAGACAGACGGAGATCTGTTTGAGCTTGTGCCGACAGACGTGTATACAAGTGATGATCTGGATTGGACTAACAAAAACAGCAGGGTAACTCAGGAACATAATAATCCTGAGACAAGAGATGTGGAACTTGAATACAATACAGTTGACAACTGGGATGATTATGACACCGTTTTTATAGGTTCCAATCTGGTGGGGAATTGCAGCCTGGCCGGTAAACAGCTTTGTACAGCTTAATGACTTTACAGGAAAGACTGTTATTCCGTTTGCCACATCAACTTCATCAGGATTGGGAGACAGCGGTGAGCTTTTAAAGAAACAGGCAGGAACAGGTGACTGGCAGGATGGCAAAAGGTTTCCGTCTGGTGTAAGTGCAGATGAGGTTACAGGCTGGATCAATGATCTGGAACTTAATAAGTAGTTTGAATAAGTGATTTGAAGGAGAACAAAAGATGAACATGTGGGGACTTCTTATGATAATTCTTGCTGTTTTGTCAGCAGCGGGAATTTTGTATCTTGCCAGCCGTATTGGCAGATTTTGGATTATTAAAAGGATTGCAAAAGAAAAAAGAAATATTTGCTTTCTGATCGGACTGATAATCTTAATAGCGTTATCAGCAAGTATTTGGCTCGCATGAGGATATATGAATGCTATTGTCTGTATTCTGCATCTGCTTGTATTCTGGCTGCTTGCTGAGGGAATTTTTACGATAATACAAAAAATAAGAAAAAAGGAATTTAAAAGATACTATGCAGGAATAACAGCCGTCGTGTTTACGGTGTGTTATCTTGGTGCAGGATGGTACTGCGCACATCATGTATGGCAGACATCATATGAAATACAGACGGATAAAAGTGTTGGAAATCTCAAAGTTGCTGTATTTTCTGATTCGCATGTTGGAGCAACATTTGATGGAGAAGGCTTCGCCGGACATATGAAGGAAATTGAGGCACAAAGTCCGGATATCATATTGATCGTTGGTGATTTCGTGGATGATGATACATCGAAAGCGGATATGGTAAGGGCATGCCGGGCACTTGGCGAGTTAAAATGTACTTATGGTGTGTATTATACCTTTGGAAACCATGATAAAGGTTATTATCCATCTGATTATCGAGGTTATAGCGGTGCTGATCTTAAAGAGAATTTAGAAAAGAATAATGTCCATGTTATGGAAGATGATGTAGAACTGATAGACAACCGGTTTTATATTATCGGGAGAGCTGACAAATCTGAAGAATACGGTGCAGGAAGGAAGAACATGGAAGAACTAGTAAAAGACTTAGATCCGGATAAATTTTCTATTGTTTTAGATCACCAACCGGAAGATTATGCAAGCCAGGCAGACTCAGGAGTGGATCTGGTTCTTTCGGGTCATACGCACGGAGGACAGCTTTTTCCGCTTATGACGGTAGAAAAACTTACAGGAATGACACCTGATGACAGGATTTATGGATATGAAAAGCGCGATAGTACAAACTTTATAGTGACTTCGGGTATTGCAGACTGGGCTATTAAGTTTAAAACCGGCTGTAAATCAGAATATCTGATGATCAATATTCAATGATATAATTAATAGGTAAAGCAGTCTTTCACATTTAGGATTGACTGCTTTTTCGTATCATTTGATGCTAAGCATGAAATGAAAAAATTGAAAAAATGGTACAGTAATGGTACAGTAAACGCCAAAATCAATTTAATAGAAAATTTATAAAGCCTGAAACACCAAGTAAAATCAAGGGTTTCAAAAATTTTATTAAAAAAATTAGCACTCGAGGGTTGACATTGCTAATAGGTGGTGGTATGTTATGTACAGATAAAAAATTAGCA